>Ga0210398_10000224_pt1 | contig 70331 bp, 53 predicted proteins | sample IncBWC4OmetaG_FD_161047 | JGI IMG/M metagenome (GOLD analysis project Ga0210398, IMG submission 161047) | Forest soil microbial communities from Barre Woods Harvard Forest LTER site, Petersham, Massachusetts, United States - Inc-BW-C-4-O | ecosystem: Environmental > Terrestrial > Soil >... | reverse complement strand
ATTACTGGCGGCGTCGAGAATGGCCGCACCTTCGCCGGCGGTACCGGAGACGCCCGCAGTGTTGTTGAGGAAGTCGACGCCGCTCACCGAGAGGGTGCCGTAGTCGAGGATCGCGCCCGCATAGCCAACCCCGCCGCCGTTGGTGGAGTTATAGCAGTGCTGCAGGGTGAGACCCGAGATCGAGACGCTGGTTGCCCCGGGGATATAGAACGGCTGGTATTTGCCCGCGCCATCGATCGTGAAGGTCCCGGCGCCATTGCCAACAATATTGACGCTGCTCGCGGCAGTGATGGCGGGCAGGTTGGAGGTCAGAGTGAGAGTGTCGCCGTTGATTGATGTCGAAAAGCTGATGTCGGCATTGCCTGCGGTGTTGGCCGCATTGATGGCATCACGCAGAGAGCACGTGGTTATGGTGCACGAACCGTCATCGGAGTCGGCGGCGGTGGTGACGACCAGATAGTGGGTCTGGACGGAGCCGGCATCGGTTGAACCCAAGGTGCAGCCTGCGTCGAGCGGGAGTCCGCGCTGATCAACGGTGAGAGCGGCACCGTTTTCGTCCTCGGCATAAGGAGTTCCTGATTTGCCGCCGCAGATCGCAGCGCTGCCCGACAGGGGCAGGAGAGTCTCCGTGAGGCCGCCGTAATAACCGAGCGTCGAAAGATTGAAGTTGGACGGCGCCGTGATATTGCCGTTGCCATCCCCCGTGGCAGGGCAGCCCGCTCCGTTTGCCGTACCGGCGCTGTAGCACTCCGCGGTGCCAGTTGAATCATTCGGTGAGCCCACGATGCTGTCGGTGACAGTCATCGTCCCGGCGTTGTTGAGAGCGCCGCCCAGGCCGGCGGCAGCAACGTTATTCCAGAAAGTGCTGTCGTGAATCGTCAGGGTACTGCCGTTGTCGTTGAAGATTCCGCCGCTGCCGCCAACGGCGCCTTCTGTTCCGTTGGAATTATTGGCAAATGTGCTGTCGCTGATGGTCAGCGTCACCGGCGTGTACGTGTAGATGGCACTACCGATCCACGCGGAGTTTCCCGAGAAGGTGCTCTGGTAAATCGTGGCTGGAGAACCGATGGCGTAAAGGGCTCCAGCGATACCGCCCGCGGACGAGGGGCTCGTGTTATCGGAGAAGGTGGTGCCGATGACGGAGAGCGAACCGCCCGCGAGAACACCGCCGGCGCCAGCCGCCGCAGAGTTCCCGGTAATGACCATATCCGTCAGGGTGAGCCCGACGCCGCTGTAGGCGTAAATACCGGCGCCGTAACCTGGATCGCAGGTGCAGCCGCCGGTGGCGCTAACGAAGCCGTTGGCGACCGTGAAATTCTGGAAAGACGCGGATCCGTAGAGAATCACAAACAATTGATAGGCATTCGCTCCGGAAACCGTAAGCGCCGCCGCGCCCGGACCATTGAAAGCGACGTTGTTTGTCGTGGGAGCGGTGTACACCTGGGGCAGATTGCTGGTCACCGTGATGGTCCCGGTGATGCCCGTCATGTCAATAATGGCCGAATTCGCATCGGCACTCGCCGCAGTCATCGCATCCCGCAGCGAGCAACTGCCGCTCCCGCCGGGATTGTTCGCCGGACAGTTTGTCTGCGCCGTAGCCAGCGAAACACCGCTGTCGTCCGTCGTCACCGAAACCGTGAAGGTATCTGTCGCTGCTGCGGCACTGGTCGCAGGCATGAGCAGTACGGGCGCTAACCAAACCAGATTGGCAAAGAGGAAGGAAAGGACGCGGACGGACGAGAAACGACGAGAAGCAACCACAGGCGACATAACACTCAACCTCACAAGAATCAAACGTGCTCAGCGACGGGCACACGAAAACCGTCGGCGTGGAGTAGTGCTTTTGCAGGTCAGGAATTAAAAATCGTCGGGGTGGGAATCAAACCGTGAGAGCCCATACCCGTTCGGCACCAAAGACAACTAGAAAATCTTTCAAAATCTCTCCGCGGTGACGCAGGGGGAGCAGGACCGCAGCGATCGCCTGCTTGACGCACTCGCAGAGAGCTAATTCTTGAATCGTGCAACCCACGGTAGCGGGGAAAAGGAAGCTGGTCAATGACTCTTTGGGGTACTCTTTCGTGGGATCGGTGCACGAGTAAAGCGGTGGATAAAGTTGGATTTGGACGCCAACATGCCCAGGCTTTTCACAAGGACGGAAGCTCCAGGTGCTGGGCTGCGCGGATGTTTGCGGCTTTCTTCAGTGCGAATGGGTTTTTTCGGGACACCCGGTTGCGAGCCAGCAGCACATTGTTACGAACGGGACATCGCCTCGTTCTGGACCTGTTGACCTTATCCCAGCCAGAACGGCGGATAGGGGCTCACGATCATCAAACAGCGCTCTTTAACGCGCAGCAGCGTAGCGTTCGGTCCGTCATCGGGAACAGAGCGAGCTGCACAAAAGACCTTTAGTGCTGCACGAATGGTGCAAATAGTACTAAAGTAACTCAACGCAAGGTTACTTAAACTGGTAAGATTTGTCTACTTTCAACGCAATTCCTACATTGGAACCTGACTCTGAGAGCAACAAACTGCGCCAGGAAAGAGCTTTAGAACGCCAAATTCAGCCATTTATATCTGAAAACACAAAAGTAACTACCTGTTGAAAAACTTGGTGACTGGCGTGCCTACATGGGGGTTAACTTTATTCGTTCAGTTCGTTCATACGAACCGGCCGAGGGACCTTTTCGGAAGTGGGCCCTTTCCTGGCTACTGAGGAGCACCGACTTTACTGCCCCTCGGGCTGGTCTGGGTCCAAACAGTTGACATTTTTTGTTTTGCAAGAGGTGAGGTAGATGCACTCGATATTCTTTGAAGCCACCGCGGGCGCTGCCCGAGGTGCTGTCCGCTGGTCTTCCGGCAAGTTACTAATCGGCCGTGCTTCATCTCATTCATCCGCCGGTCTTCGGAAATCCACAATCTGGTGCGCCGCTCTCGTTACGATCGCGTCGTGCTGCGCAGCGGTGATCCTGTCAGGATGCGGATCGATCGCTGGCAACTCCGCTGTCACGACGACCGGAAGCCTGGTTGCGTCAGCCAACGCACTTTCTTTCGGGACGGTCACTGTAGGCCAGACGTCGAGCGCCACGGTTACGCTCAAAAACGAGACCACGGATTCGGTGCAGATTTCGTCGGTCAGCGTGACCGGGCCATTCTCTGTTCCGGGGCAGAGCAGCATGCCGGTCACGGTCGCGGGCGGCGGCACCTACACCGTGAGCGTGCAGTTCAGTCCCACGACGGCCGGCGCGGCAACGGGCACCCTGGCGCTGACCAGCAACTCCTCATCGGCAACCCCTACCATTAATCTGAGCGGCACAGGCGCAGCACAAGCGGCAAATGCGCCAGGAGCCATGGTCAGCCCGGCGCCGGGCAGCGTGCTGTCGAGTTCCTCGCAGACGTTCACCTGGTCCGCAGGAAGTGGTGTGACGGGATATCAGCTGTGGGTAGGCACGACCGGCGTGGGATCGCAGAATGTGGGCGCGTACACCGAAGGGGCAGCGACGGGGAGTACGGTTTCGGCCAGCGTGACGGGGTTGCCGACCCAGGGAGCAACACTCTATGTGCGGCTGCTCTCGGAGATCCAGGGCAGCTGGCAATCCGCCGATTACACGTATACGGAAGCCAGTGCCATCGCGGCGCAGACAGCTTCGCTGAGCGGGATGTCGTGCGCGAGTGGGACGATCACGGGCGCAGGCACAGTGAGCTGCACGGTGACGCTGAACGCGGCAGCTGGAGCGGGCGGAGACAGCGTGGATCTGTCGAGCAACGACTCAGCTCTGACTGTTCCTTCCAGCGTGACGGTCGCGGCGAACGCGACCAGCGCGACCTTTACAGCGCTGGCAACGGCGGTGAGCTCGAAACAGAACGCCACGATTTTGGCGACCCTGGATTCCAGCTCCGCAAACTATGAATTGCAGCTCGATCCGCAGCCAGCGAGCGGCGGAACGGCGGCGCTGAGCCTGAGCGCGAGCAGCCTGTCGTTCGGAGACGTCACCGTCAACAGCCAGGCGACGCCACAGTTCTTAACGCTGACCTCCTCGGGCACGGCTCCTCTGACGATTAATTCGGCAACTGTGACCGGGACAGGATTCACGATTGCAGGCCAGGGCTTCCCCGTGACTCTGAATCCGGGAAATGCAGTGACACTGCAGGTAAAGTTCGCCCCGACGGCTACGGGAGCGGTAACCGGGTCGATAACCATCGCCACCAATGCTCCTACAAACGGAACGGCCACGATCGCCCTGACCGGAACGGGTTCTGCGACAACGGGAGTGCTAAGCACGCTCTTCTGCCAGAGCGCCACGATCATGGGCGCCGGCAGCGACGCCTGCACGGTGACACTAACCGCGGCGGCGCCAGTCAACGGCGTAATCCTGAACCTCTCCAGCAGCAATACCGCGCTCACTGTGCCGGCCACGGTTACAATTCCGGCGGGGTCGAGCAGCGGATTCTTCATGGCTACGGCGACGGCGGTCACATCGAATCAGACAGCGAACGTGATCGCAACGGCAGGGCCTTATACCAAGGTTTTTGCGGTGCAACTCGAGGTGGAGGCGCCAGCTCTGAGCGTGAGCACAACCGACCTCACGTTTGGAGATGTGAATCTCAACACCCCCGCGACGCAGTCGGTGACGCTGACGTCGTCGGGGACCTCTCCGCTGACGATCAACTCGGCGGCGCTGACGGGAACGGGCTTCTCGATGTCGGGTGCAGCTTTCCCGGTGACTCTGAATCCGGGACAGTCGGTGAGCGTGCAGGTGCAGTTTGACCCGACTACCTCGGGAGCGGCAACGGGCGAAATCACAGTCGTCAGCAACGCCACAATCAACGGGACAGTGGTGATCAGCCTGAGCGGGACGGGGCAATCGGCGGCTGGTGAACTGAGCGGGCTCACCTGCGCGAATGCGACGATCACGGGCGCGGCATCGGACTCCTGCACGGTATCGCTGAATGGGGCCGCTCCGTCGGAAGGGTTGGTGGTGGCGCTGAGCAGCAGCAGTTCGGCTGTCACGGTGCCAGCCTCGGTGACAGTGCCGTCCGGAGCGCGCACCGCGACATTCACGGCGACGGCAGTGGCGGTGACGTCGGCGCAGACGGCAACGCTGACGGCGACCGCCAACGGGAACACTAAGGTCTACTCGCTGCAGCTGAGCGCGCAAACTGTAGCGCTGAGCCTGAGTACGAACAATCTGTCGTTCGGCGATGTGGACCTCAACACGTCAACCAGTCAGTCGGTGACTCTGACTTCGTCCGGCACTACGGCACTGACTATCAGCGCGGCCGCGCTGAGCGGAAACGGCTTCACCATGGGCGGGGCAACTTTCCCGCTGACGCTGAATCCGGGACAAACAGCAACGCTGCAGGTCACCTTCGATCCGACTACCGCCGGAGCCATGACGGGAACAATCGTGATCACCAGCAACGCCACGACGAACCCAACGGCGACGATCAGCCTGAGTGGAACCGGCGATGCGACAACGGGCGCGCTGAGCGCTGTCTCCTGCGCCACGATGTCGTATTCAGCCGCAGGGACGGATGCCTGCACGGTAACGCTGAGCGCGGCGGCACCGACCGGCGGTCTGGCCGTAGCCCTGGCCAGCAACAATTCCGCGGTGACAGTGCCGGCTTCGGTGACTGTGTCAGCGGGGGCCACGACGGCGCCGTTCACGGCGACGGTTGCGGCGGTTACCTCAACCCAAACCGCAACGCTGACAGCAACGGCGAGCGGCGCGGCTAAGACCGTTGTTCTGCAGTTAACCGGAGGGGCGCCTGGACTGACGCTTGGGTCGACAACGATCGCCTTCGGCAGTGTGGACCTCAACACACCGGCCACGCAGACGCTGACGCTGACCTCCTCCGGGGGCGCACCGCTGATCATCAGCGCGGGCACACTGACGGGAACCGGCTTCACCATGTCGGGCGTCACGTTCCCGGTCACTCTGAATCCGGGCCAGGCGGCCACGCTGGATCTGCAGTTCGATCCGACGGCTGTGGGGGCGGAAACAGGCCTGGTGACGATCACCAGCAACGATCCGACCCAGGGAACCGTGACGATCGCTCTGAGCGGGACCGGGGTTTCGACGGCCACCTATGAAGTGCAGCTGACCTGGGATGCTCCGACAAGCACGACCGATCCTGCGGTGGGCTATAACGTCTACCGCTCCATTGGCGGCGGGTCGTATCAACTGTTGAATACGTCGGTCAACACGCCAACCAGTTTCACCGACGCCACGGTGTTGTCCGGCGACAGCTATAACTACGAGGTCACCAGCGTGGATGCATCGGGAGTGGAAAGCGCACCCTCGAACGTCTACACGGCGGCGATCCCATAACGGGAGAAGTACCTCTGACCAAAACAAAAGGCCCGCCATTTGGCGGGCCTTCTCTTTGCGGATGCTGCTCGGAATCCGGGTCAGGACTTCGCGATGTTTGGCGCGTGGATGTTTCGCGTGGCGTTGCGGGTATCGACGACCAGCTTCGCCTTCGCGACGATCGCAGGATAGTCGTACTGGGAGTGATCGGTGACAATGACGACGCAGTCGAATTCCGGGATCTTCTCGAGCGGCGTGCTGGTCATGTTGAGCGCATATTTGCGACCGTGACCGACCGTGGGAAAGAACGGGTCGTTGTACTCAACATGCGCACCGCGCTTTTGCAGCAGCTCGATGATGGTGAGCGAGGGCGATTCGCGCAGGTCGTCGATGTCGCGCTTGTAGGCAAGCCCGAGAACCAGGATGCGGGAGTCGCGCAGCGCTTTGCCCTGCTGGCTCATCGCCTCGATCACGTTCTCGACCACGAAGTAGGGCATGTTGAGGTTGATTTGCCCTGCGAGTTCGATGAAGCGGGTATTGAAGTCGAACTCTTTCGCCTTCCACGAAAGATAGAACGGGTCAATAGGGATGCAGTGACCGCCAAGGCCAGGACCAGGATAAAAGGCCTGGAAGCCGAACGGCTTGGTCTTGGCCGCGTCGATCACCTCGAACAAATCGATGTCCATGCGCATGCAGAGCTGCTTCAGCTCGTTGACCAGCGCGATATTGACGCAGCGGTAGATGTTCTCGAGCAGCTTGGTCATCTCCGCAGCCGCCGGCGATGAGACTGGGACGGTGCGGTTGAAGATGGTCTTATAGACCGCGGAAGCCAGATCACGAGCGGCGGGTCCGCAGCCGCCAACTACCTTGGGAATATCGCGACGGGCAACAGTGTCGTTGCCGGGATCTTCGCGCTCCGGCGAGAAGGCAACGTAGAAGCCCGGGGTGGAGGCATCGCGGGTCACGCGCAACCCGCCAGGATTTCCCTGCTCCAGGAGCGGAACCACGACTTCTTCGGTTGTTCCAGGATAGGTGGTGCTTTCGAGGATGATCAGCTGGCCATCATGCACGTGCGGGGCGATGCTGCTCACGGTTCCGGTGACGTAACTCAGGTCCGGTTCGTGGTACTCATTCAGCGGAGTCGGCACGCAGATGATGACGACGTCCATCGTGGCGATCTGTGCGTAGTCGGCGGTCGCGGAAAAGCCGCTCTCGCGGGCAAGCTGAATTTCGGTGCCGGGAATACGGACAATGTAGGAGCCACCGTTGTTCAGGGTGTCGACTTTGCGGGAGTCGATGTCGAACCCGGTGACGCGAAAGCGCGCCTCGCTGAACAACAGAGCGAGGGGCAAGCCGACGTAGCCCATGCCGACAATCCCGATGCGGGCCTGGCGGCTCTCAATCTTCTGCAGAATTTCAACGGTTCTGTCGAAACAAGTCACGGTCATCTTTTCTCTCATCTATGGATAACAGGAATCTGGACTTTTATGGCTGCTGCTCAGCATTGTGAGCCGCATATTTGCAGCGGGAAATGCCACCATTTCGTCATGCAATCAGGCCGAGACGGCCACTGCCTCTTCGGTGGACGGCGGCTTGAGGAATCCGCGCAGGATATCGACATACAGCTGTTTCTGCTTCAGGACATAGAGAAGCATCCCGAGGTAAACGCAAACGAGAATCGCGCCGGCCATCACAAGCCGGGGAAGCGGCGAAAACATCGAGCCCCAGAAGAAGCGCGGCGCAAAGGCCAGTCCACCGGCGACGACGCCTGACAGCAAGGGGCGGCTGATCGAGAGCAGCAGGTCGTTCAGAAGGACGGGCGTACCGCTGCGGGCCCAGGCGATGAGGGGAATGACCGACAGCATCATGACCGACGAATAAGCACAGGCGACTCCGTTCGGTCCCCAGGGCAGGCCAATGGCATAGCCCACAACGAGGATCGGAGCGATCACGAAGGCCATCTTCAGGCCGCGTCCCACCAGGCCGCACGAAGACAGCAGCCATCCCAGCGGAGAGAGAATGGCGAACCCGAGGGTCGTTGGAGCGAGAAGACGAAAGATGGGCACAGCGGAGTTCCACTTCGGCCCGAGGAAAACGTGAATGATGTCGTCGCCGAATAAGCCGCACATCAGCGCGATGGGAACCGTGAGCGAAAGGACCAGCGAATAGCCTTTGAGGAAGAAGTTTCTGAGACGAGCCGGCTGATCCTGCAGCCGCGAGAGCGCGGCGAAAACTACGCCGCCGGCCGCCGAGTTGAGATTGTCGGTGGGGATGTTCACCAGCTGATAGGCGCGCCCGTAAATGCCGAGCGCATCGACCCCCCAGAAGCGGCCGAGCAGAATCTTGTCCAGATTCATAGCGAAGTACATGATGAGGCCGTTCAGCGTGAGCGTGCCGCCAAAGCGCATCATGTGGAAGATCTCGAGATGCCTGTGCGGTCTTCCCGGAACCCATCGCGCGGCCAGCCAGACGCCGATGGTGTAGACCAGAGGGGTGACAGTGGAGGTGGCGACGAGGGACCAGTAACCGAAACCGCGGAGGGCCATCGCGATGCCGATCGAAGTGCTGACGGCCAGAGAAGCGATGTCGATCATCGACAGCATAACGAAGCGCATCTGGCGCTCGAGAAGAGCGCTGTGCTGCACTCCGCACGCGTTGAAGACGAAGGCTGTGGCCAGCACGGCGGTGACGCCCACCAGATGCGGCTCATGATAAAACGCAGCGACGAACGGTCCGAGTGCGACAGCGATAATGCCCAGCGCGAAGCCTACCGCTACATTAATCCAGAAGAGGGTCGAGGACTGATCGGTGGTGATGGACTGGCGCTGGACAGCGGCCGCGGAAAGTCCGAAGTCACGAAAGACGCTGAAGACGCCGATCACAGCCGTGACCATCCCGACCAGACCGAAGTCTTTGGGCAGCAGGAGGCGGGCCATGATCATGAGTGTGCCGGTTCGCAGCAGAAGAGTGGCAATCTGCGAAACGATCTTGGCGAGACCGCCACGCATCGTTCGTTGCTTCAGGTCTTTCATCGGGTTCCCACACAACTGGGGCGGATGGCCGCCTCTCTTCCCTTTTGACAGGACCGGTCGGTCACGTCAGAGCACCAGTTTGCGGCAGTAAAATGCTTCAGCATAGCCGCTGGGAGAGTTACATTCCATGCCGCGCAAGCGCATCAGGGAATGAAATGTGGATTCCTGGAACCAGCTTCGGCTCCGCTGCGAAACGAAAGCATCGATCAGATGGCTCACCTTCGCCTGGCACATCTCCCTGGTGAGCGGGACGAACACGGACGGTCTTCCCATATCGCCATCGTATTTGGGAATTTCGTATTCCAGGATGAAATGATTGCGGAAAGTATTCCAGGTCAGCTCCGACAACAGCCTGTGGTCCTGATGGGCATCGCAGGACTGATGGGTGAAGATAAGATCGGGATCGATCTTCTGTTTCAGTTCTTCGAAGGTGGCCTTCACTTCGGAGCCGACGAAAGGCATGAAGCCGTCGGGAAATTCTTTGAGCAGCACGCGCTCCAGGCGATCGGCGCCGGCAAAGGATTCCGCCGCTTTCTGCGCCTCCGCTTTGCGAACTCCCATGGCGTTGAAAACAACCCAGTGGAACGTGCACTTCGGATACTGATCGATGAGGCGGAGGATGGTGCCACCGCAGCCAATCTCAATATCGTCGGAATGGGAACCGAGACAGAGGACTTTGAGCGCCCCATCCTTTTTTGCATCGAGGTTCAGCTTGATCATAGAAATGCGGTCTTTCCGGAGTGCGGGGGAAGGCGGAGCCCCATGGCCTGATTTAAGTTGAGGAGACGACGGCGGACAGAGCGCGCTCAGCAGCCTTTTCGCCGCTGATAAAGCTTTCGTCGGTCCACATGTAGCCCCAGTCGCCATAGCGTCCGCAGTAAGCGATGCCGATGTCGTCGAGGTAAGCGTGGACGGTTTTGAGAGAGGCGGCGCGCTCGAGATCGAAGATGATGTTGGCGTACTTCAGCAACATCGCCTTCTTGTCGAGGATCTGATCGTCTTCGTGCACCAGACCCACCTTGCGGAGGTCGCGAATGACGGGCTCGATCCAGTCTTCCGCGTGACCGGTAAAGGGCTTGTACTTCTCCGAGAAGTAGACTTCTGCCTGAATATTGCCGGTGCCGGGAGGGGCATTTTTCGAAGACAGCATCGACGGGAAGCCGAGGCGGCTGAAGCAGATGTCCTGATCGTAGAAGTACGTCATGTGGGCGTTGGAAATGTCGGCGCGGTTGAGACCGATGTTGACCAGCACACAGGTGGAGCAGGTGAGGCGGCCGGCAGCGTGGACGACATCGGGGGGCGCATCCTTGATCATGCGGATCAGGTCCGGAAGAGGGACCGACGAAACCAGCGAGTCGTAGCTGGTGACGAGACCGTTCGAGAAGCGCAGCTCCCGCGCGCGGGGATCGACGGAGACGACCTCGTGGTTCAGCTTGAGGTTTCCCATGGGAACAAATTTGTTGAGATAGAGGCGGAATCCACCTTCGCTCGGATAACGGAAATGGGTGATGTAGTGCACCTGCGGAGCCGATGCAGAGAGGGCACCCCGCAGCATCTCTTCGAGGCTGGCGCGATAGATGCGCGGCCCCAGCCAGTCGGTGCTCATATTCTCCGCTTCGGTGGTGTGGTACTTGCGCGTGTACTGCATGGGAAACGTCTCGGCAAAGGTTTTGCCGAAGCTGGCGTAGAGCCAGTCCGCGTAATTATTGATGGAGCGCTCCGGAGCGCTCCGTTCTTCGAGAAAATCGGTGATGACCTTGATGATGGTTTCTTCCGGCAAGCCGTGCATGTGGAGCTGCACCGGGTGTGGCGGCCAGTAACCCTGCCAGTAGTTGTTCAGAGAGATGGGAATGGTCTCGTAGCGCCCGCCTACACTTTCCGCGAAGAGCTCCTGGATGCGTGGGTCCTTGGTAAAGGAGATATGGGGGCCAACGTCAAAGAGGAAGCCGCTTTCGTAACGGAACGACATCGTATGGCCGCCGTAGTACGAATTCTTGTCGTACATGACAGGCGCGATGCCTTCCTGATGCAACCGGTGAGCGGCGCCGAAGCCGGCCATCCCGCTGCCGAGGATAACGATGTTGGGCGTAGACATTTAGGAAATTCTCTCCGGGGTGATGTGTCGTGCGCAATCCCTCAGTTGGGGATCAGAGGCAAATCCTGAGTAACATACGGGCCATACTTTTAGGGGAATGCCCGATCAGCTGTCGTTTCGGGTCGGGGCCTCATACTGCTCGATCTGGTTCAGGGTGAGTTGCTGAAGATCGGCCCCACCCTGAAAGCCTTTGTACCATTCGGCGATCCACGCCAAAGCCTCCCTAAGCGAGAGCACGGGGCGCCAGTGCAGGCCGGCAGCGGCTTTCGAAGCGTCGAGCTTGAGTGCGTGCGCTTCGTGCGGATGAGCCCCGGAGTCGAGAGACCATGAAGCACTGCCTCCCCACCGGCGAACCAGCTCGTCGGCAATCCAGGAAACCGGCTGGACATCGGAATCGACTGGTCCAAAGTTCCATCCAGAGGCAAAGCGAGGTCCATCTTCCGCGAGCCGCTCCGCGAGCATCAGATATCCGCGCAGCGGTTCGAGAACAAACTGCCAGGGGCGCCAGGCGGAAGGATTGCGGATCAAACAGGGCTTGCCGTCGAGGAAAGCCCGCATCAGGTCGGGGATCAGCTGATGGCTGGTCCAGTCGCCGCCGCCGATAGCGTTGCCAGCGCGGGCGCTGCCCAGCGCCACACCGTGTTCGGCGATGGTCTCGGGCAGAAAAAATGAGTCGCGATAAGCGCTGGTGACGAGCTCAGCACAGCCCTTGGAGTTGGAGTACGGATCGTGGCCGCCCATCGGCTCATTTTCGCGATAGCCCCAGATCCACTCGCGATTTTCGTAGCACTTATCGCTGGTGACGTTGACGATGGCGCAGGGCTGCCTGAGATGACGCACTGCTTCCAGCACGTGCACCGTGCCCATGACGTTTGAAGCGTAATTGCCGATGGGGTCGTCATAGCCGGTCTTCACGACCGACTGCGCCGCAAGATGAAGAACGACTTCGGGGCGGCACTCGGCCATCGCGGTTTTGAGTTGCGCGAAGTCGCGAATGTCCCCGCGCAGCGAGCGCAGCTTGCCGGCCACACGCGCCTGCTCGAAGAGATTCGGCTGCGTGGGAGGGTCAAGCGCATAGCCCGTGACATCGGCCCCCAGCCTATTCAGCCAGAGCGACAACCAACTGCCTTTAAAGCCCGTGTGACCGGTGAGAAACACACGCCGGCCGTGCCAGAAGGAACGGTTGACGTTCATCGAACTCCCGCAACAATTTCAGAGGGGAATGAGGTTTCGTCGGGCGACTTCTCAACGCGTGGCCAGCGGGCATTCTGCTCCTGCCACAATGTTGCGGCGATGCCCTGCGGAACTGAATCAACATCGTCGAAGCTGACGACGGCGTCCTTCGGCAGATCGCGCCGCAGGACGCATCCCTCAGAAAGCCCGATGGGCAGGGCCCTGAGGCTGCGAGCCGCGGAGGCATTGTCGATGAGGCCATAGGTGCAGAAGCCGCCGATGCCATCGAGACGCTCGCCCGCTTTCAGGTCGCGCTTGGCGACGCTGACCACCTCGCAAACCGGACCATCGAGCGGCGCCACTGTCGCATCGCGGTTCATGACCGCACGGCCGATGGTCGAGGCAATCTGCAGGTGCGGCAGATGGAACGGGGTATAGAAAACATAGAACGGCCCATCGCCGAGCTTGTAGTAGGCCAGCTGCGCCTTCTTCAGGGGTGCGGTCTCGTGGATGATCACGAAGGCGCCGGTGTGCGGAGCCGCGCCGAGAGCGAAGTCGACGAGTCCGGTCTCGAGCATTTCCTTCTCGGGCAGCAGATTCGCTACGTCACGCACGTAGTTGCACGGCGGACCAAACATACCGCGGCGGCCGACTTTGAATCCCGTAGCGTTGGCGAGGACGGTGGCCTCCATCGAAAGCTTGGTCGAGTCGGCGAAGGACGTGACCTTGCGAACGTCCTGATCGTTCTTCTCCGCAAAGGCGCGCTGCGTCTCGGGATTGCGATAGTAATCGACCATGCCCTTGATGTTGCCGGCGGCAACGATCTTCAATCCGAGTGTGCGCAGGTAGCGCAGCAGCGTCATCGCAACACCTGGCTCATCCCCGTCGGTGTGTGTGAGCATGACGCCCGCTTCATCGGCCTTCACCTTGAGGATGGGTCCAACCAGCGAGTCCAGTTCGGCATTGACCAGGACCACGTGCTTGCCGTGCCTGAACGCGTCGAGAACCACACCAGCGGCGGCCTCGATGGTACCCGTCACTTCGAGGATCACGTCGATCGCATTACACGCGGTCAGAACGGTCGGATCAGTGGTGAGGACTGACACACCCTGGCCGATGCGATCTTCGGCCTCGCGTGCGGAATCGACGAGCGTCCAGCGCGGAAAACCTGCTTCGCGGAAAGCGCGCTCCGCGTGCTCGGGGGTACGGTTGCAAATCGCCACCAGCCGCATACCGGGAACCGGCGTACCCAGCTGCAGCGCAATGGCTCGGCCGGTTGCTCCGGCGCCCACCATGCCGACGCGAATGGGGTTACCCGAGGCTTCCAGCTTCTGCAGGGCAGTATCGACACTCATTTGCATTTCTCCAGTCATTCGGACTGCACAGACCGATGATGATTGTTTACTCAATGGACTGAGTCAGGATGCAGGCCCAGGTCAGTTACGAGCGGGCTTACGGGATCCGGTGATGCCGTTGCCCACAGCGCTGCGGCGGTCGAGAAATTCCGCAACCGGAACGGGAGCGGCTTCTCTCATATCTTCAGTCCCGTTGTTTCTCCACACGTGCCAGGGAGCATTTCCGCTGGCCCACAAGCTATCCAGTTGCTGCCGGTCTTTGAATGTATCCATGCCGGCCCAGAAGCCATCGTAGGTGTAACCGAGCAACTGCTTCGCACGGATCAGTCTCTGGAATGGTTCGATGACCAGCTCGTCACCCTCCTCGATGTAATCGAAGATTTCCTTTTTGAAAGCGAAGTAGCCGCCGTTAATGCGCACGGAACCATTGGTAATGGCGTGGACACCGGTCACAAGGCTGTTCCCCGGCTCGGTGGAGACGACGTGATAGCTGAGATTCGGCAGAACACACAGGAAGCTGGCAATCTTGTTGTTGCGATGAAAATGGTCGAGCTGCTGAGGAAGCGGGAGGTCGGAGAGACCATCACTATAGTTGGCCAGAAATTCTTCTTCTCCCTCAAGGTAGCGCTCGACGGCCTTCAGTCGCTGGCCGATGTTCGAGTTAATGCCGGTGTCGGCGAAGGTGATGCGCCAGTCGTGGATGTCGCTGTTATAAAGCTCGACTTTGCGCCCGCCCTGAGACAGGACGAAGTCGTTGGATGCGCATTCGCTGTAATCGAGGAAGTACCGCTTGATGGCGTCGGCGCCATAGCCCAGACAGAGAATGAAATCCTTGTGTCCGTAGTGGGCATAGTACTTCATCACATGCCAGAGCACGGGCCGGTATCCAATCTGGACCAGCGGCTTCGGAATATTTTCCGCATCGCGAATGCGCAGACCCATTCCACCGCAGAACAAAACCACTTTCATGGTGCTTCTCCTTCTTTAACTCAATAGTCTTTGTCTTTGAGCTAGGGACCCATTGACTGAAGCTGCCGGTTGCGAGCTGCAGTTCAGATCTGACTCCGCCGGACTTCGGAAGGCAAGCCCGTTCCATGGTTCTGCCATCCCGGACCGAGGTCATGCCTGACTTCGTTCAGCGCCGATGGAAATAACTCATCGAATTGCGCCGCCGCTCTCGAGCGGTAGGCCGCGAGATTTTCTGCCATGCGGGCTTTGACTTCCTGTGTACGGTCGACGAGAGAGGCAAAGGTATCCGCCAGCGAGGCCGAATCGAAGTTTCTGATGTCGACGCAGTATCGCGAGAGGCCGAGCGCACTCATCAGATCGGCTACCTTCGGATGGTGGGAGATGGCAAGAACCGGCTTGTTGAGGATGTGCGCCAGCACCACGCCATGGAAGCGGCAGGTAACGACGTAATCCATCGCGGCCATCCTGGAGAGCAGCTCATTCACGGAATCGACCGGCACATACGGCGGTGTGTCGATATTCTGTTGCGCACGCAAAGCTTTGCGGAAATCTTCAATCGCGGCAGGATCAGCGCCGGCATCGCTGCCAAACAGATCGAGCGAGCAGGAGTACCGGACCAGCGAGGAGGCGAAGGCAGCAAACTTCGCTAGGTATTCGTCGTAGAGATCCTGAAGATTTTCCGATCGGTATTCCCGGGGATCGCAAAATGGCCAGGGCATGGGGGCCAGTCCAACGAGGGGGCTCTGTCGCGTGTCCGCGAAAGACTTCGGGATGCTGACTTCAAGACTGTAAACGTTGTCCGGAAAGACACGGCTTTTGCCGGTAAATCCTATTTGCCTGGCAAGTGCCTGCGACGGCTCGTCGCGGAAGGAAACGTAATTCGCGGCATAGAGCGATCGACGAACGAAAAGCTTACTGAGCGGATGCCGCAGCGGGCCCGCACCGACGTTGAGAAAAACGCGCCTGACGCCGGCGAGTTTCGCCATCAGAACCCAGATCAGGATGGCGTAGGGAAAGCCCCACGGACCGCTTCGCTCGGTGAGCTGACCTCCTCCGCTGACGATGAGCATGTCAAACGGTCTGAGCTTACTGAATGATGTAACGAGAAACCCCAGCTCGCGCAGGATATTCCTGGGAAGGCGAATCGCAGGGTTTCTGGTCGTAGCCAGCCAGCTGCGTGATCGCCGGCTCGTCTGGGCGTCATGGTTCGGGTCGGCTCCGTAACCGATGTCCCAGGTATGTCTGCGAATGGGATAGGAAGGGATGCCGTGGCGCCTTGTGGTGTCACCAGGATTCATGGAGAAAGCGGTAATCTCCGCATGAGGCCAGCGCACCCGAATATTGTGGATGACGACGTCCATAATGGCATCATCGCCGAGGTTGCCGCCCCCGGTGTGGTGCAGGATGGCGATCCTGGATTGCTTTTTCTGGTTTGAGCTCATTGCATCCGAGTAAAACAGGCAGAAGAGTTACTTAGAATGGGGCTTCGCGTTCGAGCCCTGAATATCAGTTACCGATCGATGGGACCGCTTGCAGCGCAGCCTTTCCTTGCGCCGGAGGTACCGTTTGCTCTGACGGGTGCCCGGCCGCAAGGTCGGCGAGATTGAGCAGTCGCGTTTTCCTTCCGGCAATTTTCGGCAGAGGTTCCAGGCCCACGGTCCTGAGAATCGTTTCCCAGCGATACACCCAGTCGTGCCGCAGCAGGGCCTGGCGCACGTTGGTCCGGCGCATCTGATCCGCCTTTTCCGGATCGCTCTCAACCGCCCGGGTGACTTTATCAAAATCGGGTGAGTTATAGGGAAAGTCGATCATTGGATCGGGCCAGTCGAAGAGCTTCGCAAACACCTCGTTGTTCGGCCGCTCGCCTACGTTGATCGCCCCGGCCGCGACACCGTCGAAATACCGATAGCCGATTTCGATTTGCTCGCCGCGTATATCGGGCCGGTCGATCAGGCCAGGGTTCACGATGAAGTAGCGGCTCCTCTTCAGCGTGTTCGCATACAGTTCGCGGTGATCGGTTGGGTCCAGAACCTGATCGGCTGACGTGCTGTCGTAGATGTAGTAGAGACCATGGTCAGCCGCCAGTTGCAGAAGACTCTGATGGGTGGCTGCCGATCTGCGTCCGATGCTGTAAACGTCGACGCAGCGCTCGGGGGGGTTGGGGTACGGACAGAAACGGATGGCATCGACGGCCGGCGGCAGATACATGCTCCTGGGGCCGATTCGCTGATTGAGGGGTTCGGGGCTCTGGCAATAATAGAGGCAAACCAGGTCGAACTTTCTGAGCATACGCAGATAGTTGCCGTAGGCCGGCATCTGCGTGACCCACAATTCGTCGATGACGATGACTGCTTTTTTGCAGCGTTCCCTCCAGTTGCCGATGGCGTCGATGCGGAGCATGTCCGTGGGATCTCCACAGACGGCTACGAACAAATCGTAGGTGCGCGCAAAGTTCCTTCGCTCCATCCCGGGATTGAGTACCAGCGGGGTATGGTAGGCGAGCTGCTTCGCGTAATGGTGCCGGCGCGTCGACTGATCGAAGCGGGGCGCAAAGAGTTCGGCGGAATCAACCTCTGCGATTACGTCTTCGAATTCGAAATGGGCGCAACGGAACGGGAGCCTTTTGGCAGCATTGCGCTGCGAAAACACGAGGACGCGCGGTTCTTGATTTTGTTGTTCCATGGTCGAGGGCCGGGTCGAAAAAAATTCTAGCAAGAATCAAAACTTCTCGGGCTTCTGCCCAATCAGAGCCGCTTCCAGATTGTGCGTCGCGTTGCCAGAAGCGACAAGGGGCCAGTTGCGATCCTGCTCGGAAACCGCTGTCGCTGGAAGCGGCCATTGAATTCGAAACGCCGGATCGTCAAAGCGCGCACCGCGGCATGCGCTGGGCGTATAAACCTGAGAAGTCATGTAGTGCATCTCGGTGCGATCTTCCAGCGTCTGGTAGCCGTGCGCGCAGTGCTCCGGCACAAAGAGCATGCGCCCGTTCTCCTCGGATAACTCAACGCCGAACCACTGCCCGTAGGTTGCGGAACCAGGACGCACATCGAGCGCCACATCGAACATGGCTCCCCGGGTGCAGCGGACCAGCTTCGCTTCGAGCGCGGGCTCGACCTGATAATGCATGCCGCGAAGCGTACCTTTGAGCACGCTGAATCCCATATTCGCCTGCAGAGGCAGAAAGTGAATCCCATGGCCCGCGAATTCCGTTGAGCACCATGCGCGAAAGAACCGTCCGCGATCGTCGCCACGGAAATCCGGATCGATCACCCATACGCCGGCTATTGCTGTTTCTGTAAACTGCATCGCGCTGTCTACCTTCCGGAGCGTTCCGAACTTGCCAGTTCCCGACGCTGAGCAACCGGCTCGCCCAGGCGGAAGACCGATGCGTAGCGAATCTGCGCGTCGGGTCTGCGATGGTCGAACGGTTCGAGGCCCCAGTAATTCAGCGGCCATCCGGCGAGGATCGAAGTGTCTCCCTCGTGAATCTCTCTGGCCAGATCGCCGATCGGACTCCAGCCTTCCTCACGAGCAACGTCCGCGCGCACGTCGAGGTCAATTCCGGTAACAAACAGATAGCCGCCGGACTTCACCAGTTTCCCAATGTTACGCAGGCAGCTTGCCGCTTCGGGCGGTTCCATGTGGCAGAGAAACCGATTGGCGACGACGATATCCTGCGGACCGAGGGCAGCCAGCAGCCCGGGATCGCCGGCATCGCCGCACATCCACGTGATCCCCTTGCGCAGCCAGGGCTTGACGGTCGCCTGATTCCCCTCGATTTCGAATATCGCGCCGGCTTCTTCAGCCGAAACGCGTTCGAACATCGACGCATTCTGGTCCCTCGACGTATTCCAGCTGACCTCCCCCTTTTCTCGGGCCGCGTCTTCGTTCGCCGATGCCATGGCATCGGAACCGCTGAGCGAATAAACGCCCTTTGCGGCGAAGTCGACAATTTCCTGTGAGATGTCAACTGCGTGCACGTTGAGCTGAAGGTCAGGGCGCGCCGAACGAATCGCCCACACCATCGAGTACACTTCGGCGCCTTTACTGCACGCCAGAACGGTGATGTTCAAACTGCCACCGGGCGGCTTCTCTTCCGCCAGTCGCCGCAGCATCTCCATCTCGGCCCGATTGCGCAGAAAGAAGGTCGCGAAGTATTGCTTGCGGTCCGCAGTGAGGCGAACCAACCGGTCCAGATGGCGGCCCCAGGCACGACCGAAAGACCCGTCGCGCGCGGACGGAGAAAGATGTTTCCAGATGCGTCCAGCCAGCGAAAGATACAGATAAAGGATTCTTCGCGTGATCCTTAAGCTTGGACCGGTCCTGGGATCGCTTGCATTTGTTATTGGCATGGAAAAGGTACTGAGATCTTCATCATATTCGAGAGCCTCAACAATCTCGCGCTCCCTTGGCGCCGGCTCCTGCAATCTCGACGAAATTCTAATGCAGACGCGCCGCCGGGCTTCTTTCATTACAGGTTACGGCGTGATGCGAACCCAGGAAAATGACGATTCAGAGCGATGGCCTGCTCCCCACGCGGTGTGACGAAGCCGGCACTTCAGTACCCGATCGGAGGGAATCGATGCGGTTCTCTGCCATGCATTCGGCCATAGAGCCGGTGCATCCAGGAGGGCCGGCAGAAAGCCACTCCGATCGCGGTACCGATTGAATTGTTCAGCAGATCGGTCATGCTGGAGTCTCGCGTGGGAAGAAAGTACTGCAGCGTCTCGATCGCCAGGCTGATCGCCACCCCGAGCAACAATGCCATCATGCGTGGACTTCGGATTGCAGGCGACAAGGAAAACCGCAGAGCGAAGAAAAATCCGAAAGGGATAAAGCCGACGATGTTGATGATGACGTCGGACCAGTAGCTGCGCGTCATCCAGCCATCCCACCGGCTGCGAAACGGTTTCCAGAGCGGCTCAAGGAACGCAGGATGCAGAATGAAATACCGCGGACGGATCAGCAGCGAATTGCTGCCGGAACCCCGATCGTGGACAATACTCCCGCTCCCTTCGTCGAATCGATAGAGCACTGCCGGAACTTCGTCGCCGTTCAGGACTGGAGTCTGCCCGCGTAGCCAGCGGCCGGCGTGTATCTCAATCTGCGGCGGCGTGAGCACGTGATCGTAGATCGCCAGGCCCATCAGATCGCCGTGCCAGTTGTCCTGGACTGCGGAATTGCCGAGGATCAGTTTACCGCTCAAATCCGCGCCGCTGAGGTTAAATTCCGATGAGACATTGGCTGCAATTCCGTTGACGTAAAGGACCGTCTTTCCCTGACTACCGGTGATTGTGAGGACGACTCTTTTGCCCGCCTCGAATACGTTGTTCGTCTTCCACCACTGCCGAACCAGTTCTCCGCGGCGATCAAAGGCGGGCCGCTGCACAGCCATGCCCGCATCGAATTGCCTCAACGCGAAAACATACCTGGGGTCAGGGTAGTCGTCCACTGCGAGGATCGTGCCCGATCCAAACGCTCTGGGGGGTCGCAGGCAGATCTCGAGACTACACGGGCCCTGATGCGCATTGGCCTGGAGGGCCTGGGCGCTGACCACAATGCCACGATCCCCAAACATAATGCCGCTTTCGCCATGAAGCCACCGGACATCGTTCTTCGGCGCATGAAACGGCCAAAGTCCAGCGAGCAGGATGATGCACAGGATGCAGGTGCAAATTGCGCCGGCCGCGGTATGCGGGCTGCCGAGTTCGGGACGCTCCCGCCAGACCTGGGTTAGCATCATGGAACTACTTGTCGCTGGGGAATTGCCGGACCTTTCGGGACGGGCCCTGGGTAGCGCGGAGAAGCTTTGAAGGTTCAGTCGGGAGAAGTTGCGAAGGGGCTCCGCAGAGCCCCTTCACCGATCGTTCACCGGACAGCCGCTATCGGATTACTGTTGCACTATGGAGCCGGAGAGGTCCGTCGGCGATGCAGGAACCACACCGTTTCCGTAGCAGGTATTCGCGTTGAAGTTATACGGTCCGCCCGCTCCGCCGTCGGTTCCGTGCATGACGTTCACGAAGCACTGGTAGGCCGGGTTTCCATACGTGTGTCCGCCAGGACCATTGCCGCCGGTGACATCAGGGCCGGTGGCCGGATAGGGTATCGAACCCCACCATGACGGCTTGCTTGTTTGGTAGAACGATGCCGGCAGGGTTTGGGTAAGACCCGTTGCCCATGCAATCGTCGCACCGATGTTGTTGAAGTTCCCGTGGATGAGATCAGTCGAGGAAGTGCCGGCCACGTGGCAGGTGCCCGATACTCCGTCGCATCCGGTTCCCGTACCGTCATCGCTGGCTTCACCGTAACCGAACGACCAGCCATAGGCATCGGCGTCATAGCTGCGCGTTGCTGGATATTCAACCGACGCGACCTGGCCCATGGTGCTTGTACCGTAAGCCACCAGGGACTGCATCTGCGAACTGCCGACGACGTTCCCAACGAAGTTGTTCAACGTTGCCAAATACGACCACTCCATGGCGCGAGCTGCCTGGAAACCGTACACGGCGCCGGAACAACTCACCGTTCCGCGTCCGCTGGCGGGAGCGCAGATGTGGTTGGTGCCGACCACCCAGTTGCGAAACGCTGTAGTCTGACTCGATGAACCCCATACGGAATCCGCATAGACCTGCGTGAGCGTGTTGCCTTCGAGTAAATTGTATTGCGGAGCTGCTCCGTGGAAGCTGATACCGCCGATCACGAAACTGGGTGAACCGCTGTCGAACTCGCCCTCGGTGTAGTTGTAACCGATGACGTTACCGGCGGCGCCCCACTCCATCATGATGGCGACGTGCGTCCGTTCCACGATGTTGTTCTCCACCAAAGTCGCGCTGGTCTTATAAGCGAGATCGACATCGGAATCGTAGGTGCCGGGCTGGTGGAGGTACGCGTTGGAGAAATAGCTGTCGCGGATTTCATCGCGATAGCCCCAGTAGTCTTCCAGCTGATCCCCGTCGGTGTAGTTGCCTTCAACGCCCTTCACCCAGCAATACGCGCAGGAGGAAAGTCCGAAATCCGCTGCATAGCCGGTGTTGTTAGCGTAGACCTGCAGAGCTTCCACTCCGGCATAGCTGGCCGACATGTTAAACGGGACTGCGATTGGGGACTGCGTGTACGCGCCATACAGGCCCGGTGAAATGGTGACTGTGGTGCCGCTGACGGCCCACACCTGAACAATCTGTCCACGGGCAAGGCTTCCATTGCTCGTCCAGCCGTCGCACCAGGTGCAGGTTCCTTCACTGCCATTGGCGGTGACGAAGCTGGGATTGTTTGTTTCCGCGATCACCAGGTACGATCCGGAGGTGACCCCGCTGGCGCTGCTGAGCGTGATGCTGGTCGAACCATTGGTCGCTCCGCCCGTGATGTTGACCGGGTTATAGCTGGGCCCGCCTGAGCCGAGAGCTACAACATAGCCGCCACCACCGCCGGTTGCGCTGAGGATGGTCTGGTTGGCGCCGGCACCGCGCAGGGTCACATTCGATGGAACCTGGATGGTGCCGTTGATGCTGTACGTGCCTGCGGCGAGCGCTACGGTTTCGCCGCTGGGACAGGATGCTAAAGCTGCGTTGATCTGAGCTGTCGTTGCGGAAGAGGTAAGGCTGGCGCAATTCGTTGTGCGCGCCGGGATACCGCCTACTCCTGAATTGGACCAGTTAATCGCCTGCGTGGTGCTTAAAAGAGATGACCACGACTGCGCATGGCTATACAGGGAAAACACAAACAACAGTACGGAAATTGCTGCAGTGCTGCGTCTCATAAGTCCTCATCGATCCTCCTTCTCTCGGCCCTGTTGTTTTCTTCGAGTCTTCGGGCTTCGTTCAGGGATTACGTGGTGTAAAGACTAGCGATCAAGGCGAACCGCCGATGGGATTGTTCGGGTGACGATAGTAGGGGCAGTATAGCGGTCCGGAAGACGACATACAAGACACTAAAGTTACTATTTTTCGATGAGGCGTTACTTGGCAGTTTGGGCACCGGCCCGGTCGTACTCACTTCCAATAAGCTTTTGTGCATCAATAACATTACTCTAGTTAGAGGTACCAGAGAGCCAGGAAATTTTGACGCGAAAAACCAGGAAAAACTACATGTCTGTGTGTAGTTTTTGGTGACTTCGGTACCAGATGACTTTAGGGTAGGTAACGTAGGGTTAAAGACGTCTTTTCCAGGTCGAAAAACGGCATTTTCTGACCCTGAAAATTGGCCCCGGCGTCACGATTTTTTAGCCGATTCGGCCGGCTCATAGACGGAAACCGCCGGGGCTTTTTTTTGAAAAACGCGCTCGTAGGCAGCCAAAAGGTTATCCACGGAGAATTTCCAGGCCAATTCCATTTCGACGCGTCTTCGCCCGATCTCGCCCATCTTCTTCCGCTGCTCGGGGTGTTTGAGCAGCCACAGAATCTTCGCCGCGAAATCCGCCACCATATTGTCCTTGCTGGCATAGAGGGAAGCTTCTCCCGCGCTGAACCGCCCTTCCTTCAGATCGAACTGCACAATCGGCTTCCCGAGCGCCATGTACTCCATAATCTTGATCATGGTGGAAATGTCATTCATCTCGCATGGCTTGTCGGGGTTCGCGCAAACGTCAGCCGTCGAAAGAATGGCCAGCAACCGCTCATCGGAAATTCTGCCCGTAAAGTCGACGGTGTCCTCGAGTTTCATGTCCTTCACCATCTGCTGCAGCCCAGGCAGCCCCGGTCCGCCCCCGACGCAGGTGAAGTGAATGTCACGACGCCCCGCATTGCGCATGAATTCAGCTACCTTGAGCAGGATGTCCAGGCCTTCCTGGATGCTCATGGTTCCCACATAACCGACGAGGTAGTCCTTGCCGTGCCTGAGCGCGGGGTCCGGAGGAATCGCGCTCAGGCGATCCAGATCGGGCCCGTTGCGAACGATGAAAACATCTTCCGGTGCGTGGCCGCCGCGGGAGATCGCCAAGTCGCGATAGCTGCCATTGGTCGCCATCACCACGTCGCTGAATCGGTAGGTGAGCTTCTCCAGCAGAACCTGACTCCGGTAGAGCAAGCCTTTCTTCTCGTACTTCGAAAGGTACAGCTCCGGATTGGCGTCGTGATGGTCGAAGATGTATTTCACACCGAACAGCTTGAAGGGCAGAGCGACCAGGAAGATGTCGTCCGGCGGATTGCATCCCTGAATGACGTTGAATCCCCTGCGCAGAAAAATCCAGGATGTATAGAAAAACTCAAAAAACAGAGCGCAGAAGAATTCCAGCATATAACCGAAAATGCTGTTCCCTTCCCCGAACATGGGGTGACGGTAGACATGAATCCCGTCGAGGAACTCGTAACCCTTTTTGTGCTTCTTGTCTCTCGGACAAAGGACCGTGACACCGTAACCGTTCGCGCGCAGAGCCAGGGCCTCTTTCCAAACGCGAGCGTCAAAGGGAACCGGAAGGTTCTCGACAATAATGAGAACTTTTCTCTTCACGCAGTAGGCTCGTTCACCTGGATTCGCTGGTACAGTCCGGCAAGGGCGCACATCATGGTCGCCTGCCCCCAGTGCAGCGTCGGCGTCTTGTTGACGATCCCACGCCCATACCTGCGATAGTAAAAGTAGCCGGTGCGATCCTGCATGTTGGCGACGGTCCAGCGGGCGACTTTCAGCGCCAGAGGAATTGCTTCCGGATCACGGTCGGAGAAGAAGATCAGCGTATCGATGGCCTGGGAGCTGCACTGGATATCGAGGGGAAGCGTCTTGCGGTTGTAGTAGCGGGGCGTGCCGTCTTCCAGGAAGAAGGTTTGCTTCCAGTATTCGTAGCCCTTCGCCATATTGGAGTCGAACTGATGGTCCCCAGTGCTCTCGACATAATGCTTAAAGCAGTCGAGGACGTAGGCGGTGTGGAAATTGTCGACCCAGTGCATATTCTCCGATTCCCCATAGTACCAGGATCCGTCGGGCCTCTGATACTGCGCCGTGTACTGGATCGCTTTCTCGGCCGGGGCGCGGTAGCATCCCTTCCCCGTGTGGCCATACACGCGAGCCAGCAGGCTGCCGCCCAGCGTATTCGCGTTGTGGACACGCACATCTTTAGGAGGAATGTAGCTGATGCAGGCGCCTTGGCCGTCGGGCGACTGTTTCAGATCGCGCAGGATGTGTTCGCACGCGCTGACCGCGATGTCGAGGTACTGTTCCCTGCGGAAATGATCGAAGGCGTCAAGAAACGCATGTCCGATGAGCGAAGTCCAAACGACTGTCGGCATCCCCGCGGGGAGATAAAAACCTCTGGAGACATAGTCGAAATGGTTTCCCCAGCACGCTCCTGAATAGCCGGGCGACTGATGTTCGATCAGCCACTGCAGAGCAAATTCGGCCTTCTTTGCCCAGATCTCCTCGCCGGTGCTCTCATGGAGGCGGATGAAGCCGCGCGCCAGGAAACCCATGCCTTTGCTGGAATGCGCTCGCGGAATGCCGAGCACCGGGCGCAGATTGAGAGGAAAGCGGCGCACGCCCTGCTGCAGCACGGTTTGCAGCAAACGGGTCTTAAAGGTGAGCGGGCGCACCCAGGCGCTTAGGCCGTCGAAGGTATCGTAACCGCGGTAGTCATGGGCCTCAAGCCAGCCGAAGAGATGCCGAATGACCGCGAGCACCTCGGCCTGCGCAGCTTTATTCTCGCGCTGAACTGCTGGCTCACTACCAACAGATGCCACTGTAGTTGCCATTTCCACTCCTTTGATCGCTGATGCGGACCAGATCGACAAGCTGCTGGTCATTGCGAAGCCGCTTCGGCACTTCTTTGAAGTCGGGATCCCTGTTGCCTACAACGACAGTTTCGGCGTGCTGCAAAACAGAATCGATATCCTGCATCATGAGTCGGGAGATGTGCGGAATCCGGTTCAGGATAAAATCCCGATTCGCGCCAACCAGGCTGGCGACGTTTACGTTTCTGTCGTAGATGCGCAGGTCGAATCCCTTGCCGAGCAGGCGCTCGATCAGATCAATGACAGGGCTTTCGCGCAGATCGTCGGTCCCCGCCTTGAAGCTGAAGCCGAGAATGCCGACGCGCTTGTGGCCATTGTTCATGATCAGCTGCAGGCCGTGCCTCACCTGAATTTCGTTGCTGGGCAGGATGGCGGAGAGGATCGGCAGCTCCAGGTCACGAGACCTTGCCTGATAGGTAAGCGCCCGCAGATCCTTGGGCAGGCACGAGCCGCCAAAAGCGAATCCCGGCATGAGATATGTGGGCGAGATGTTGAGCTTGGTGTCCTGAATGAAAATCTTCATCACTTCGTGCGAATCCACACCCATGGCCTTGGCCAGGTTGCCGATCTCATTAGCGAAGCCGACCTTCAAAGCATGCCAGCAGTTGTCGACGTACTTCACCATCTCCGCGGTTTCGAGGGTGGTCCGGATGAGCGGAGCGTCGAGCTTGGTATAGAGAGCGGCGAGGAGCTCGCCGCTGCACCGGTTCAGCTCACCAATCACGGTTTTGGGAGGTCCGAAGAAGTCCTTAACGGCCGAGCCCTCACGCAGGAATTCGGGATTGTTGCAAAGCCCAAAGTCGGTGCCGGCCTTTTTACCCGAAAACTCCTCGAGGATGGGAATCACAACGTTGCGCATCGTTCCCGGCAGGATGGTGCTGCGAATGACAACCGTGTGCTGTGCGCTCTTGACTTTCAGCGCTGCGCCGATCTGTTCGCAGATGCGCCGAATATGCGACAGATCGAGGTTGCCGTTCAGCTGGCTGGGCGTACCGACGCAAACAAACGACAGCTCGGTTTCCCGAATTGCCGACACCGGGTCGGTGGTGGCGCGCAGCCGGCCCAGCTTCGCATTCTCAGCGATCAGCTCACCGATCTGCGGCTCGATAATTGGCGTTTGGCCCTGATTGATGAAATCGACTTTGAGCTGAACTGGGTCGACACCGACGACTTCATGGCCATCGTGTGCCAGACATCCGGCGGAGACTGCGCCGACATAGCCCAGCCCAAAAACGCTGATTTTCACGATGTTCTCCTTCCGACGGGAATTGCGCAGTCGGTGGTGGAAACAGATTGACAACAAAAAATGACGGCAAGTTGCAGACGGGAAACGAATCAACAAACCCGGCCTACGCTTTGGCGGACAGGTTTACCCAGTTCGAAGCCACGAATTTCGTGCGATCAAACGGCCTCAGCCCTGCCCTTGTACGTGGCTGCCAGCGAGTACTCTTCCTCCTCTTCTGCAGCGGCCCATTGCGGCGGCGCGATTACGCCCTCTTTCTTCAGGCGACGAGGTGGAATCGTAATGACGGCGAGCAGGAATCCCAGCCACACCGGCGACATCATGCGAAAACCTGCTTCAGTGAGACTGTAGATCAGGGCCGCAACAAAAAAGCCCATTTTCACCGTGCCGATGGTGGCGTTGCGCGACCACGCATCGATGACATGACGATACCCGATGACGATTAAAGTACCGAGAAAAGCAATACCGACCACTCCCAGGTTTGCATAGACCTCCAGATAGCCGTCGTGCGCCTCCTGAATTCCCTTCACCACTTTCCACATGATGAGGAGGCGATCACCCATCCAGAAGCTCTCAAATCCCGCCCCGAACCAGGGAAACTGCCTCGCGAGCACGATGACTTCCGACCAGATTGCCGTGCGTCCGGTCAGCGTGGAGTTCCGACCGAGTTCCTTGACCATGTCGCCGGAGCTGTCGAAGAACAGCGCCACGATGGCGATGGTGATCGCGGCCGCCGCGGTGAGGTGCAGGATCCACGGCCGTCGAATCACCCAGGGCTGGCTGGCGACGATCATGACCATCCCCGCGAGCAGCAGGCAGGAAAACGAGGTCATGGAATCGGCGGTGAGCAACAGATAGATGGACATCGCGAGAATGCTGACCTCCGCCGCTATGTGCTGCCAGCGCCGCTTGCCGCGCAGTTCAGACCAACTACGGATCAGGCACCACAAAGTCGACAGCGCACAGACGAGCACGGTCATGCCCAGCAGGTTCTTGAAGGTCGTAACCCCGGTGAACATCGGCTCCCAGGTCCACGGATTATAGGTTCGTCCCCACTGCGGGTAGTACTTGATGCACAGGATGGAGGCCGGTATCAGAACGTACCCAGCTCTGCAGAAGAATCGTTTGATGGCGTCCAGCGGGTGCGGATCCGTAAGCACGATGACGATCATGATCACGTCGCCGACTGACTTGATCCACCTCTTGAAAGCCACAAACCCATCGTCGGACCACATGCAGCTGATCAGACAGTAGGCAACGAACACGATGATAACGGGGTTCGTTTTGACAAAATCGATGACTCGACGGCCTCGGGTGCAGAGCGCGACCACACCAGCAGCAATGACCGCGCCATAGACGGCCGCGTCCATCGGGCTGCCGTCCGAAACCGCCTCAGTGACCGGGGCACCGGTCTGGAACCATGCCGAAACTGGCCGGGATCCGTTGATCAGGAGCCAAATGACCGGAACCCAAAGGAACCCGGAGGTGTGCGCTTCCTCGTCGCGATCAAAATAAAAAATCGCGCCGATCCCAGCGGCGTAAGCCAGAGTGGCCAGAAGTGGGCTCATCGTGTGTCAATAAACAAACGGTGCAGATGCTCAACCGTTAACAGCTTGTGAATCGCGGTGGTGTAGTTGCGATCGCCTTTAAGATGCCCCCTGACAATGCTTTCCAGGGTTTTCCTTTCGATATACGGACGCGACAACGCGCGCGAGTCCAGAAGCATCTCGCGCACATAATTGGCCAGCGCGTCGCGATACCAGACGCGGAAATGATAGAACTTGTGCCGGCCAAGGAACAGCCGCTCCAGGCGAAGCGCTGAAAACGCGTGATCGGCGCGGGCGACCCATTGCGGCATACCGTAATCGTACGCGTACTCGGCCTTAAAGGTGAACTCCTGATATTCGTGCCGCAGGGCGCTAATCACTCCGGAATCTGCAGTTAGTCCGCGGTCGGTGGGGATTTTCGAGAGGGCGGGATTTCCGTCCTGAATCAGGCGCAGCGAGATGTCGTTGCTGGAGAGCGTGACCTTCGGCGCGCGGAAGACGGTGCGCACCAGGTCGTTATCTATATAAGGAGAGCGCACCGAAAGCTGGGTCTCCTCGAGCGCCAGCAGGCCGTAATGGTGCCACGGCGCCTGGCGGAAGACCGAAAACGACAGCGGATGCACGTTGATCAGGCTGACATACGTCTGCTTCGCCTGGGCGATGCAACTCATGAAACCGGCAGTGAATAATCCCGGCGGCGGCTCCGCGGGCTTGAACGCCCGAATGCTGCGCAGTACCTCTCCCCCGTAGTTGCCGGTCATGCGCACCGGCGCGATTTGCCGCGCGATCTCATTGATGTAGAGATCGGGTGAGTGCATCACGTCCACGCAGCCATCAGTGAGGAATACGGTGCGCTCGGAATAGTGCCCGAACTTCGACAGAAACTCGTCGCCAACAGGGATGGTGTAATGCGGCTGCCCACAGACCTTAGCGACTTTGCGCGCAATCGAGACGTCCTGGCAGTCGCGGAAAGGGCCGCCGAACGAAAAGCATGGAACCGATTCCGCCGGAGCCCTGAGCCACGCCATGATCATGCGCGAATCGAGGCCGCCGGTCAGGGAAACACCAACCGGCTGATCTCCCCCGAAATACTTTCCCATGTTGCGCGTGAAAATCGCACGTAGCTGCTGGTAATACGCTTCGAGCTCGAGCGGTTCCTGCTCTTCCCACTCCTGCGGATCGAAGTAGCGGCCTTTGCGCTCAATGGTTCCGCTGCTGAAGGTCCACGCCGATGCCGGCGGGAGAACGCTGAGGTCCTTGAAAACGGTCCGATTCTCGAGCACACACCCGTTCGAGACCAGCTCGCCGAGCCCACGCGGATCAATCGTGCGCAACTCAGGACGAACGGCGAGGATCGCCTTGGCTTCCGGAGCGAAGTAAAACACGTCCGCAGCCTCGTGATAGTAAAGCCGATGCAGCCCGTAACGGTCGTTGAACAACAGCGCGGTGCCAGCCCGTTTGTCCACCAGCAATCCCTGGAATCTGCCGTTCAGAGACGCCGGAAAGGAGTTGGCATCCTCCGCGCGCTCGATCAGATATGAACTCGGCTGTGCCGCCGGACCGTGGCCGTTCTTCTCAAAAAACGGCGTAGTGGCGGAACCGGAGAACTCTTCTCCCGAAAAGAACAGCACCTTGTCGCCGCGGCCATTCTCGATCGGGCGTCCGCCGGGAAAGATATTCTTTTTCCCGACCCAGCCAACGTAAATACCGGCCGTCTCATCGACCCACGTACCCGCTTCATAGAACGCTTCATGGCGCAGCGACTCCACCATCCGCTTCAGTTGCGGCTCGGCGCGCTCCCGCCCCATCCTCGTTATCAGACCAACAATGCCCGGCATTCCCTGACCCGTTTAATCCTTCGCTCTTTGCATCCTGTCGGATGGTCTATGTGCTTTCCGGAGCGGACTGCATGTTACGCCCCAGCCACGATTTCCGAATTTCGCGCAGTCGCAGGATCATCCATTCGGGAATATGCTCGGCAAGTTTCTTGTGCAGTCCCAGCCTCAGCGCCACGGCGCCGATGGGAGAGAGCGGGACATAGTAACGCGGCAAATCGACGCGCTGAAATGCGTTACGCTCCTTGAAATCGCTCAGCGAATCGCTGGTCCTCTTGCCGTAAGCGAAGTTCGAATAGACCAGGTAGGGCGTCTTCTTCGCGGCGCAGGTACGAACCGCATGTGCGACCAGGGCGTTGGTTGGAGCCTTGTCGCGCTGTTCGACCAGGGAGACGATATTCAGCAGTCCAGCCTGGGAGCCGTCATAGTCCCAAAGCAGCTTGATAAACCCGATCAACTTGTCGCCGAGATAAGCGCCGATGAAAACGCTGCGATCCAGATAAGTCGCTTCTTCCTTGAAAACCGTCTCCAGATCCTTGCCGAAATGCGGAAACTTTCTTCCCTGGCGAATCGGCGTCTCGTTGTAGATCTCCCAGATCCCGTGCACCAGTTCATCGCTGAATGGCACTTCACGGATCACCACACCTTTTTTCTCGGCCTGCTTGGCCTTGTTGCGCGCCTTGAAACCAAGCTGCTGGTTCCACCAGTGTTCGAAGGTCGATATCGGCAGAACCGCCAGGTTATCCCATTCCATGGGATAGCGGTATTGCGGCGTGGTTTGGGAAACTTTCTGGATAAAGGTAAACAAATCGACGCGGCTTTTCGATTTCCGAAGAGCAGCAACGACCGACGCCGGATCATCCGTGAAAAGGAATTTCTCCCCATCAAGACGCGCAATCTTCACCAGTGAACCGCGAACTTGTATCCTGGTCCCGCTTACTTCGATCATGACTGAGATATCCCGCAGGCCGCCAACTGCAGCAGCCGGTACAAAAGAAATATGGCGGAGAGGGAAGGGATTCGAACCCCCGGGTGGTTGCCCACCGCAGCCGATGAACTGGCCGCTGCCTTACCAACGGCGACCTCTCCGTATAGATAAACTGTTTTGTGTATAATCTGTCGTCCAGGCTGGACTAGCTCGGCGTATCGAGCACGTACTCCTCGCGAACCGGGTTAATGCCAACCAGGATGAGCAGCTTGCCCAAATGATCGCAAATTTTGACCAAGAGGGTCATGACGTACTGCTGGCCACCCACGAATGCAAACGGCAACGCCAGCGTATAAAGTGGAATTGCGATCAGCGACTTGATTACGCCCATCGCGTTCGTATGCAGCCCCGCAGTCGCGCCCCGCAGCAGCGCCTTGCGCAGCAGATATTTTCTGTTCCAGCGAGCCGGAGGAACGGTCTCGAACGCCTCGGCCTCTGCACACCAGATAAACCTGCGCCCTTCGGCGATCTTTCTGCGGAAGAAATCCTGATCTTCTCCGGCGCGAAACTCAGGCCGGAACGGAGCGGGATCGCCCAGTACCAGGTCGCGCTTCAAAAGCACATTGCCGGTGCGCGCTTCGAGCCATTCGACCGGCATGCCGGTGGGATTCACACGCCTCACATAGAAATTGCTTTTTTCCAGCCAGCGCGGCGGAGTCTGATCGAAGTGCCGCAGCACCGGGCCCAGCACGCCGTCGACGTTGTGCTCTTGGCAGGTCCTGAACAGACTCAGGAGCCAGTCGGAGCGGGGAAACTCATCATCGTCGATGAACGCCAGGAATTCACCGTGCGCGTGGGCAACTACCTTGTTGCGAGCCAGCGCAATGTTCTGCCTCGGCTCCATGCAGTACTTAATCGCCAGACCGAGTTCCGCACGGGCCAGATCCACAACCGTTTCGGCCGATCGCCCCTCGTCGTTATCCGCAATCACCACGGAATACGAGAAAAGACCACCTGTCTCCTGCCGGGCTAACTCATCGAGAAGCCGCCGCAGCAGCACCGCACGCTTATAGGTGCAAATGCAAACGGAAATGTGCGCTACCTGCGTTTCCACAGCCGGCTTCCCTGCCTCCTCGATCGCCAAAGATTCCGTCGATGCGCTCATACAGAGTATTCTCGAGCAATCTTAGTCGCTTCGGCGCGCCGCATCAGCTCTCCGCCGGTCAAAAACTGGTACTCGTCTGCGTTCACCGGATGGCTTTCCACTTCAACACTCGCGCGGCTTGCCAGGCCGAAGATTCTTTCAAGTCTGCCCGGCGGATCCATCGGCGGCAAAGAATAAAAGTAGTCCGTCATGCGGTGGCGTCTTGCCAGCCGCCGGTCCTGCCATCGCCGGTAGAAACGATTGACCGCGCCCTTTTCTCCGGGCGCAAACGAAAAATTCCTGCGTGCAATGGTGCCCGCTGGCAGCAACTTCTGCACCTGAACGTTGGCGCAAAGATGCATGTGGTGGTGTCCGTCCACGCGACTCGGTGGCCTGCCATACAGGCGCTGGTACTCATCGATCTGCGCTCTGACAACATATTCGAACGAACTGGCGAGTCCCGGATGATAGATCGCTGGACAGAGCCGGGAGGCCCGCAGGAACCGAGTGACCTTCTGCTGCTGTTCTTTCAGTTGCGCGTTACATCCGAGCCCCGAAAAGGCCGTCGTCAGATTCAGATGCAGACCCGCGTCCACCCCATGCTGGTGCGCAAGTTCCGCGGCCCGCTCCGAGTCCTCCATGAAGACCATGGCACTGGCCGATGAAACAACACCCTGCAGCAGGCAATCGAGGGTGCGATCGGTCACCTCTTTGTCTCGACCCCAGTCGTCTGCGTTGATGATCACGACCGGGTCGCCGATCCTCGCGTCATCGCTCTCCGGAGAATGCGCCATCAGCTGAGCCTGCGACTGCACTATGCACTTTCCGAATGCTGCATCGGTTCCGCTCCCTTTTCGCAGGAGGCCGGTCGAGAATCTTTCTTCGTGGAGCGGCGGAAGAACCTGCGCAGCCGATGCATCTGCTCGCCGCGGTGAAATCTGATGAATTCCGCTGTGACCGGCCGTTCCCTGCGTCGCACCCAGGCCCAGAAATATCCCGTACCGAGAGCGAGCCCTCCCAGAATCATGGGCTTTCGGCTCATTTGGTAGAGGCTGCGGAATGCCTCCCAAAGTGGATGATTACCGATCGCATAGTCCTTGGCTCCGAGCCTGAATCGCGCTGCTACCGGTCCGCGCTGCGCGGTCCCCATATCGCGATGGTGCAGGCAGGTTTTTTCTGTAAAGGTCCTGGTCTTCCAGCCCTTCATGCGCGCGGAGATAACAGCGATGTGATCGATGCCGCCGCCTTTGACCGGAACATAACCGCCGATGGCCTGAAAGCATTCGCGACGGAAAACCTGGCAGGCCCCCGAAACGTGCTCGATACTTACAAACCGGTAATCGTAGACTTCGCCCGACAGTTCCTGAAAAGGTGTACCGACAAGTCCGAGGGCGGCATCTGCCGCAAGCTTCGTCAACAGAAACTCGAAGTAATCGGTGTCAAAGGTGATATCTGCGTCCAGGCTGCCGATAACTTCATAGGGCAGGTTCTGGACACGGGCGAGGCCGGCGCGAAACGCCCCAACCTTGCCGGCAAAATCGCGCTCCCGCCGTTCCGGCATTCGCAATAACTCGATCCAGTCATGGTGCTCTGCGTAATGCCGCACAATGTCGTCGGTGCTATCTGTCGAGCCGTCGCTGACAATCACCCACCTCAGCGGGCGCACGGTTTGCGCCACGACTGACTTGATCGTAAGTTCGATGGATCGCGCCTCATTGCGCGCCGGACTTACCAGCACATAGATAGGGAGCTTCGACACGAGTGGACCTCACTCAGTATCCAATACACAGGATGTGGTGGACGGGAATTGATTCAGCGAGACAGAGCAGACAATTGTCAGGTTACTGGCAAATGGATTCCGCAGGGCCGCGGATTCTAAGACAGGACTGCCTTCTCTGAACCTTCGCGACTGCAGCCGACGGCCTTCGATGTGAATGCATGAATCTCATCGGCAACCCGAGCCTGCTGATCCGTCCTCAGTTGCGGGAACATTGGCAGGGAGACAATTCTGCCCGCCACACGTGTCGCCACCGGGAAGTCCTGCGAGCTGTGGTTCATGTGCGCGTAGGCCTTTTGCAGGTGCAGGGGAACCGGATAATGAATACCGGTGCCAATCCCTGCTTCTTTCAGGTGCTTCATCATGCCATCGCGATCATCGGTGCTGATGACATACAGGTGATAGACCGAGTGGGAACACGAAGGCTCGTAGGGGCAGGTTACAGCGTCGTTGCCCGCCAGCAAACGATCGTATTCGGCGGCGCGATCGCGGCGCTGCGAGTTCCAGGTCGCCAGATATGCCAGCTTCACATGCAGCAGCCCCGCCTGAATGGAATCGAGCCGCCCGTTGTAACCCTCGATGTCGTGGTAGTACTTCTTTGCCTGGCCGTGATCGCGCAGCATTCTGATCCTTGCGGCGACGGCGGCATCATTGGTTGTCGCGGCGCCCGCTTCCCCGCAGGCTCCCAGGTTCTTGCCCGGATAGAAGCTGAACGCGGAGGCGCGGCCCATGGTTCCGGCTTTCATCCAGCGATTCAGCCTGCCGGAGAAGTACTCCGCACCGTGCGCCTGGCATGCGTCCTCGATCACGGTCAGACCATATTGATTCGCCAGACGAAGGATCGAATCCATGTCGGCCATCTGGCCGTAAAGATGCACCGGCACAATCGCCGTCACTGGCCGGCCACTGCGTTTGCTGATGGGCCGTCCGGACCCGTCGAGCGTACATTTCTGTTCCAGAAACTCCTGCAGCCGCTCGACCGACATGTTGTATGTTTTCTCGTCGATGTCGACGAATTCAGGAATAGCTCCCGCCTGCGAAATCGCCTCGGTGGTGGCGATAAACGTATGAGGCACCGTCACGATGACATCGTCCGGCTGTATGCCACAGGCCAGGATCGCAAAACGCAGGGCGTCCGTTCCGCTGTTCAGGGCAACGGCGTGCTTCGTGTCGCAGAACCCCGCGAACGCCTGTTCGAACTCCTCTACCATGGGGCCGCCGACAAAACCAGCCGTGAACAGAGCACGGCGAAATACTGCGGTTAATTCTTCTTCTAACTCCACATGGGGAGTCACCAGGTCAAGGAAAGGAATGTCATTGGACGCGTACATGGGGGGCCTCGTGGCTTTCTTCTATGGAGCGCAGGATCCTCGCCGGATTTCCGGCTACGATCGTGTTGGGTGGAACATCTTTGGTGACAACGCTTCCTGCGCCAACGATCGCGTTTTCACCCACGGTGGTATTGGACAGAATGGTAGCGCCCGATCCGATCGACGCGCCCTTGTGGATTACAGTGCGCTCCACTTTCCAGTCCGCTTCGGTCTGCAGCTTGCCATCGGCGGCGGTAGCCCGCGGATAGCTGTCGTTAATGAATGTCACTCCATGACCGATGAAGACGTTATCTTCAATGACCACCCCTTCGCAGATGAAGGTGTGGCTGGAGATTTTGCAGCGCCGGCCGATCGTAGCGTTCTTCTGAATCTCGACAAAGGCGCCAATCTTGGTTTCGTCGCCAATCTCGCATCCGTAGAGATTGATGAACTTCGATAACCGGACATCAGCGCCAAGTTTTACGTCGTCTGCGATTGCATTGAACGAGTTCATAGGTAGACGAGGGACCCTCTCTTGCTGATGGATTCGCTGGCCGCTTCCAGCATCTTAACCACGCGCAGTCCCGCGCATCCGTCGTTGAAGGGATCTTTTCCTGTTCCGATGCAGTCTACGAAATAGGTCAGCTCCTGACGCAGCGCCTCAACCTGTTCCAGCTGCGGCGCCCACATATCGCCCGAGCGATAGTTCACGAGCAGGTTATAGAGTCCCTCGCTGCTCGTGATATTTACGCCTTTGTCGTAGATTTTCACCTTCTCGTCGGCTTCGAGGTCATTCCACACGAGCATGCGCTTCTCGCCGCCGATCAGCGTGGTGCGAACCTTCACGGGCGACAGCCAGTTGACGTTAATGTGGGCAATGACATTCTCTGGAAAGTACAGCGTCATGAAAGCCACGTCCTCGTGGGAGTTCAGATGGCTCTGACCAGTGGCCACCACCGCTTCCGGACTTCCCTCAATGACGTAATCCATGATGGAAAGGTCGTGCGGCGCGAGATCCCACAGGACATTGATGTCATGCTGAAACAATCCCAGGTTGACGCGGGTGGAGTCGTAGTAATACAGCTTTCCCAACGCCCCTTCGCGGAGCAGCTGCGATATCTTTCTGACCGCGCCGGTGAAGAGGAAGGTGTGATCCACCATGACTCTGAGGTTTTTCTGGATGGCCAGATCGATCAGTTTTTCACCCTGCGCAACATTGCTGGTGAAAGGCTTCTCGACAAACACGTGCTTGCCGTTTTCCAGAGCGGCCTTGGCCAGCTCATAGTGCGTCCACACCGGGGTGATCACCGCGATGGCGTCGATGTTCGGCGAAGTAATCACCTCCATCGCATCCGCGGTGATGTGCATGCCGGGATAAGCCTTGTGCGCGCGCTTTTGCGCCGCAGGGCTCATCTCCGCAATGGCTGCAACCTGAGACCCCTCGAGACTGGCGAGGTTTCGAACGACGTTCGGTCCCCAGTAACCATAACCAATGACGCCGAAATTCACGGAATTCTCACCGCACTTTCAGGAGTGTAGGACGCTGGCACGCACCGCTCCAGGGGGAGCAGAGCGCGATCGATAGCTAAGTCAGAATGGAACGTTACAGGCGAGAGGCAGGAGCTTAGTATGCACCCTTGATGACCGCACCTGGTGTACGCAGAAGGATCTTGAAGTCCAGCCACGGCGACCAGGAAATAGCATAGCGCAGATCGAGGCGGACCATATCGTCGAAGCGGACGCGGCTCCGTCCGGTTACCTGCCACAAGCCAGTAATTCCAGGCTTCACCTGCAGCACGCGACGGCGATGCCAGGTTTGGTATGCAGCCAGTTCGTAGGGCAGCGGCGGACGTGGCCCGACCAGCGACATGTCTCCGCGAAGGACGTTGAGGAACTGGGGCAGTTCGTCGAGGCTGGTCTTGCGCAGGAACTTCCCGATCGGCGTGATTCTCTTATCGCCGGCCAGCTTGAAGACGCCTTCGCCGTTACCGTTGGTTTGAATACGGTCGGCCACGCCGGCGATCAGCTGCTTCACGTACTCCTTGTGCACCGATTCATCATTGTTGGCGCGCATGGAGCGAAACTTCAAAAAGGTGAAGCGGCGGCCATACTGACCGATGCGGTCCTGTCTGAAGAGAATCGGCCCTTTGGAGGTCAGCTTGACCGCCAGGGCAATAACGGCAAAGAGCGGCAGGCAAACGATCAGCATAAACGCGCTGCCCGCGATATCCATCATCCGTTTCACGCGCAGCAGGGCGCGCTGATCGCTGCTGGGGATAAAGAGATCCGGGTACAGGATCGGATCGCTGGGGCGCCCGGAACTGTCACCATCCCAGTCATCGGGAAAGAAATGGAACGAAAAAGTGATCTGGTTGAACCTTTCCAGCGTCACTTCCTGCTGCAGAGCTGTGCTGACTCTGCCCAGAATCGTGCTCAGAACCGAATTCTTGTCGCTGATGACCAGGCCGGTGAACATTACGCCCACGGTGTTCCGCTCCTTGTACCAGCCAACCACATCGGTCTCGCGTGTGGACGACTGCATCGCGGTCACAATACCGTTGAGCGTCTTGTCCAGGGGTTCGCCCTTCTGGCCGCAACCTGCCTCCAGCAGCATGAGCAAGAACGGCTCTCTGGACCGTTCTGTCCGTTTGCGCTCGATCGCGATCCGTCTCCTGAAAGCCTCTTCGACCAGGACTTCGCGTTCCACAAAGGCGGCCGTATCGAAAATAGAGTCCACCGTATCTGACATGGTACTGTTCCTTGGCAGAGTCACAACTCGCTCCTCTCTCGAGCATTGATGAATGTTCGAAACGTCGGGTGCGAAATATAATTCTTTAACTTGTGGTAACTGCTATTTCTTTATGGCTTTTGTCGATTGATATTCCGGCATTACAATCGCCGAAAATATTCACATATGTCCGATGGCTCAACTCTGATCCTGCCGGGGCCTGTAATAGTAGTCGGCGTGTGGCGCGCTGTCGGAGGAATTCAGCAAGGCTCCGATCAGCTTTTGTGACTCGACCGCATCCACGGCTCTCTGCAACTGCCGTTTCTCGGTCGTGCCCTGCCGCGCCACCAGCAGAATGCCATCGGCCAGTCGCGACCACACGCTGGTGTCCGCCAGGGGGAGAACCGGCGGCGTATCGATGACGATCCAGTCGAATAACCCTTCGAACTGACCCAGAAGGGTGGCCACTTTACCAGACTGCAGCAACTCCAGCGGATTGCTCGGTGAACTGCCCGCCGGCATAAACCAGAGACCTGGACCTTCGAGGAAGTAGATAGCGTCCGCCAACTGCCGTTCTCCCCGCAGCCACTCGCAGATACCCGGTCTCGCTGAGAGGGCGAACATCGCCGACAGAGACGGCCGCCGCACATCGCCTTCGAGCAGAAGGACTCTTTCTTGCGGCCGCAATGCCAAAGAACAAGCCAAATTCGCGGAACAGGTACTCTTCCCTTCCTGTGGGATTGAACTGGTAATCAGCACCTTTTTCAGCGGGCGATCGCGACGCAGATGGCGCAGCCGCACTGCAAGCAACCGGAAAGCCTCGGCCGCGGCGCTGTCCTTGTCGGAAACGCTGACGAGCCGCCCCTGAGCTGGAACGGAAATTTTCACGGTCTTGAAGTGATCGAAGATTGCCGGGCGTTCCCGGGAAACCGGCTGTTCGACGGCCGTCGCAGCCTGGCGATGGGTACCGTTCCCGTTCGCGGTTACGGAGCCGTTCGACGCAGGGAGATGTCCGTCCGTTGCGACCGTGGGTTGCGGAGGAACGGGCACGGGTTCTGTTGCAGCGCTGGCCTCCCATTCGGAAGTCGCTCGGCGCTCGGCGTGGCGCAGTAATTCCGTTGCATCCGGTGCTGGCGAACCCTCGGTTCCTGACCGTTCAGCTTCCGACCTTTGCAGGGCGTCAAATATTCGGCTCATACTCACTCGCTTCAAGAGAAACAGGCACATTCAAATCGGCGCTGCGCGCTGCAGGCTTGCGCAAGGCCGAATACAAATCGCGAAGTACTTTCGCGGCACGTTGTACATCCATCTCGTTCTGGTTTCCGCCTCCTTCATAATCACTGAAGAAATTCGTATCGAGGCGGAATTCTCTTGCCACATCTTCGATGACATCGACCGTGACGGTCGGGATCGTACGCGAGTACGCGATGATCAGCGCGTTTTCGCAAATAGTGTTGATCAGCCGCGGAAACCCGCGAGAATGCCGATACACGGCCTGGATTACATTGGGAGGAAACAGGTGGCCCGGATCCCCTTCCGTCCCGGCTACCCGCAATCGATGCTCGATATATTCCTTTGTCTCCTCCGCATCGAGAGGACCCAGCTGGGCGCGCAGCGCAATTCTCTGCTTGAGCTGCCGCAGCCCAATCGAATCCAGCTTCTGATCCAGTTCCGGTTGACCGACGAGGACGATTTGTAACAGTTTATCGTCAGTGGTCTCCAGGTTGGAGAGCAGGCGTACCTCTTCCAGCAACTCCTCGGAGAGATGATGCGCTTCATCCACAATCAGGACCGTGGTCAGGCCTTTGGATCCGCGTGCGACCAGAAACTGACCGAGATCGAGCAACAACTCGCTTTTGTTCTTGCCCGAAGCCGGCAGCCCGAAGTCCGAAAGCACGTACTGCAGAAATTCTGTGGGAGAAAGCCGGCTGTTGAAGAGATAGGCGTATGAAATATCCTTGCTCTCTTTGAGCAGGCGCAGCAGACAGCGCAGCAGCAGCGTCTTGCCGGTGCCCACTTCCCCGGTCACCACCACAAATCCCTTGTGCCGCCGAATGCCGTAATGCAGCGCCGCCAGAGCCTCATTGTGCCGACGGGTCGACACAAAATAAGTCGGATCCGGCGTCAGGTCGAATGGGTTGCGGGCGAGCTTAAAGAAAGCTTTGTACATTGAGTCCTAACCGTGAATAACGCTGACAGCAGAACCTGCGAGGATAATGAGAAGCACCGTTGCCGTCATGGCCCACCCGAAGACGGTTTTTGCCCGGGCGCGCCGTTCGTCGACAGGATTGATCACCTGCGGAATTTCGCAGAGGATCGCAACGGGCAACCGTTCTTTAATTTCCGCCTCGCTGTACATGCGGTCATCCGAAAATTCGAAGGAAACTACCGAAATAGCTCCGAGGACCAGGCCGACTAACAGACCCGCGAGGCAGAACTTCAGCCGATTCGGAGAGTCGGGTTTGACCGGAAGGCTCGGAGCATCGAGGATCTTGAATCGCTCTCCCTGCAGGTTCTGTTCCATGCTCGTGGCCATCTGCGAATCCTGCTTCTTCTTCAGCAGATCGTCATAGTTCGCTTTCGACTGGTTATAGCCGAGGGTGAGATCGGCGAGCTGCTGTTCGCTCGAAGGCTCGGCATTGATACGTGCCTCATATTCGCTGATCCTGGCCTGCAGAGAGGCGATTGCCTGTTTGCGATTCTGAATCTCGACCTGATCGGATTCCAGCTGCCCCTGCAGCTGCGACATGGTCATCGTGTCATTCGTCGACGCACTGGTTCCCTTTGCCTTCTCCGCCGCAACCGCCGCCTGTCTCTGACTCTCGGTCTGCGCGATCTGGGCCCTCATCTTCACAACGTCCGGATAACTATCCGTGTAACGCGACTGCAGATCGGTTAACTGCTCGCGCAGTTTGGCCAGTTCCGCGTCGATGGCCTGCACGCCGTTCGGATCCTGCTCGCCGTTGCGCTGAGACGGAGCCGGATTGGTGCGCAGTTGCTCGATCAGTGTCTGGTGCAGCGCCCGCTGCTGGGTGGCATTGTTCAGCGCATCCTGCTCGTTCTGCAGCTGCGCCTGCAACCCCGTCAGAATCTGCAGATTACTCGCTTCCTGCGACGGCAGTGCGCCCAGATGACTGGCCTCGAATGCCTTTTTCTTCGCGTCCATATCTGCCAGGTCCGCAGCTGCCTTTTGCAGTTCGCCTTCAAGAAACTTAGTTGTATCTCCCGACTGCTGCAGCAGGGTCTGCTGGTCCTCGTTGATGAACAGCTGCGCCAGTTGCGAAGTCACCCGCTGCGCTACACGAGGATCGCCCGCAGAGTAGTCGATCCGGAACGCGGTGATGCCCGCATTCTGCGCGTCGCGCACGAGTTCAATCTTGATCTCCTTGCGCATCTGGGCGACTTTGTCGTCATCGGACATCGGGCGACTGCCACCGTCGTAGAGGTGCAGACTGTCGACGATCATCAGCAGGCGGGTACGGCTCAAAATCTGCTGCTGCATGCTCTGTAGCCGTGCCTGCAGGTCGTCGTCGACATTGGGGGTGACATAATTCCTGGGCATGGTGGGTTCTTCCACCAGGATCAGGGTGCTCGACTTATAGTTAGGCGATAGAAGCCAACTGCAGCCCCATACGACGAGCCAGCCGAGAAAAAGCGGAATGAGAAAATGAATATGGCGCCGCCGGACTATATCCAGATAGCGCGCTATATCCACTTTCTGCAGACTATCTGCTTCGTAAATCTCTGCCATGGTTATCGTCCTATGGGTCGGGTGTATTGCCACGTGATGGAGCCGTATTCACGGTTGCTGTTAGGGAGTTTGGCCAGCGCTCCGATGTCGGCGTAGCTCTCCTCCATCCGGTCGTAGCCGATCTGAAACTTCAGACTTCTGCTCAGCTCGTGCTGCATGGAGGCGCTGGCAGTGATGGTGTGTCCGCCGGGTTCCGAGAAGGGGAAAAGCGGCGTCTTGCTCTTATTGAGCGCGTAGTCGCCGCCGAAGTTCATTTCCCAGGTGTGGGTCAGTTCCCGGCGAAAAGCGGCGCTGGCTCTGTCCTCGACATAGGCCCCCGGAAGTCCGCCGCCACCGGTTATGTTGTGCGAGTAGCTCAGCGCAAGGGTAGAAAGGTGTCCCTGCCATCCGATGCCGACAGTTCCTGCCGGCGCCCACCCCTCCACGTTCGCTTCGGGATACTGCGACGCGGTGTAATGCTCAGGACCGCCCGTGATCGAAACAGAAAGAGTGCTTGTCTCAGAATTCCTGAGATAGATCGTATAGAACGGGAACAGGTTGTCTGTCTGCACTGCGCTGTCGGTCCCCTTAAGATAGCTCACGATTCTCGAGTGCTGAATCTCTCCGCCGAGATACTGACGGCCGGCAATACGCTCGCTCGCAAAAGCGGAAAAGCCCCAGAGCGTCGAGTTATACAACCCCGGTACCTGAGAAGAGTTGGGGTAATCCAGCAGGCCGTACTGGCCGCTCACTCCGAACATCTGATTCTCGCCAGCCTGATCGTTCAGCGCCACATTGGAGACGTTCGAAATCCGATCCGCAAATGGGGCAATCACCCCACTGGCCTGCAGCGGCGTTCCTCCGCCGATGTCGCCCTGCGTCGAAGCAAAAGGCTGGTTGAACAAGCTGGAACTTCGCAGAAACGAATCCTGCATGGCAAATGTTGCCGTCGATCCCATGCGGTACTGAAGATTCATCGAGGCGTTCTGATCGGTCTCGTTGAAGTCCGAGGAGGGATGGTAAAAGGTGAATCCGGGACTGTAATTCAACTGTTCGCGAACCCGCAGCGTACTCTTGTCGAGAGTGATCGTCGGCCAAATGGAATAAATCTCATCGCTTGTCGGCGTGTTACTGTAGCCGGCCAGCAGGTTGTCATCGTAGGCTACTTCGCCTGTCACCCCAAGGCCCAGATAATTCACCCGGGCTTCTTCACCCGTGACAAGCGGGTAGGCCTGGCCGCTCACCGGTGGCGGCGTCAGCATGCCACCGTTCGCGACGGGGTTGTTCGGTTCCTCGTCGCTGCTCGTCCCGGTTCCTGATCCCGTCGTCGTTCCTGTCCCCGTTCCCGTGCTTTGGGACCATACGGGGATCGCTGCCAGCAACGCGAGGGTCAGACAAATTCTCGTGATCATAATAAGGCTCAGGGCACCACGACGGTGTCACCAGGCTGGAGCCTGATGTTCGAATGGGCGTTTTTACCCTTCACAAATTCGGAGTAATTGAAAGAAGCGCGGGACTCGGTGCCATCCGGATTGGCGTGCAGCACGTAGATGGACTTCTTCTTGGCGAAATCCCGGAAACCGCCCGCCGTCGCAATGGCGTCGACCACGGTTGTGGAGGTTGTCAGCGGGTAGGCGCCCGGTTTGATCACCTCGCCCATAACGTTGAACTTCAGGCTGTTGATCTTCTGCACCATGACTGTAACGGCCGGCTCGGTGATGTAGTTCCGCAGCTTCGCCGTGATGTCATCTTCCAGTTGCAGAGGAGTGCGGCCGGCGGCCTGGACTTCGCCGGTCAGGGGCAGCGAGATTTTGCCGTCGGAGCGAACCGGGATCGACCGGCTCAATTCGGGCTCTTTCCACACGTTGATCTCAAGGAGATCATCGTCACCGATCACATAGACATTGTTGTGCGTCCGGCTGGCCGCGGGCGTAACCTGATCCGGGGACGCACCCGCTGCGCGGGCCGATTCCGCACCTGAGTTGCCGGCCACAGTCTGGGCCAGCAGAGAACCGGATGCAGCCAACAGCAGAATGCCTGCCACGATAATGCGATCAGCTTTGAGTCTCATAACCTGCAACAACCTCTGGAAGAACCCCACGGCTCTGTTCGGCCGCACGGCCCTGCCCGCTGCACTGCAATCCAAAATTCGGCTTGCCTGCCTGGGAATTCAGCTTGTCGAACGGGTGCTGTCTAATCTTGCATCGTAATTGCCGGCAGCGGAAGAGAAATTCCTCTGGATATTTCCGATTCCCGCTTCCGCCGCCACAGAAGAGGTGCTTTTTGGGCTGAGGCCGCCGACCGGCTCCACATCGGAAGCAGAAACTTCCACTCCCACCGACTGCGCGAGCATGTCCACGGAAAGAACCAGGCGGTAGAGATTCTTCTTGCGAATCAGAATTCCCTCCACTCCCTCCAGCGACCCTCGCGTCACTCGAACCCGCTCTCCGATCTTCAGGAAGGGATGCGGCTCGATCTTGTACGACCCCTGAACCGCTCTGCGGATCGCATCGATCTCTGTTTCGGGCACAACCTCGATCTGTTCTCCCCGCGACAGGATCATGTGAATTCCTGGCGTGGTCACAACCTGCAATCGCCGGCTCAGAATCCCGCGAACAAACACGTAGCACGGGAAAAGCGGGAGAGCGATCAACTTCTGCCGGTCTTTCCAGCGTCGCATCGACTCGTGCACCGGCAGGAAGACTTCGAAACCTTTGCCCGAGAGCATCTCCGCGACGGTTTTCTCATGCTGATGCTGGGTATAGACCGCCCACCATGCGGGCTGATCGACGGCGTTACCGATGTCCTTGGAAACCAGCATTTTTGCCTCAGCGCTCCGTGTCGGTTCCGGCTTCAGGCGATAGCTCCGCCCTGTGGGCTACAGGAGCCCGTTTTCCACAATCAAACCCAAACTTCGAGCTTCCGGCGCCGAGTCCTGGAACTCGGGGCGTCCTGTCGCCTGCAACGCCCAGCTTTAACAGGAGAAATGGATCAAAGCACCAACCGTCGATTGCCATTCATTGGATCTTTGGCTGCATAGTCTCTGCTGCCGAGTTGGCGAAGAAACCGTGAATGCATAATCTTGGCAGCAATCGTGTATGTCCCAGCCGGGATCCTGCATTTTGACGATCGGATAACGAACCCTCGGCAGAAAACTTCAGCGGCGCACTCGCCGTCCAGTTCAACAGGAAGAAAAAACCTCATTTCAATTGCGGTCTTGGGGTCCAGGGCGCGTCCCGTGCGAATTAACAGCCCTGAAATGCTGATGTTCTCGGTTAGCCCCTCATGCCACTCTCTTTCCCCTCGTACCCGAAACCGGATGGCGGTGCCAATTTCATAACGGCGGGCTCTGGGAAGTTCTGGGTTGGACGCACGATAGGCCCGTTCCGAATCCATCCCTCTCCTCGTCCTCGCACTGCACCCCTCTGGCGCAGGCTTGCCATCGCGACTTGCGAAATCAGGTTAGGGCAGTTCCCTGGCGACAGCAATGGCCCGACAGTACTATCGTCATATGACTGCATAGTGCTACTTTCATGGAACCATGGTGTGTTACCCGGCTCCGCGCCCTGCGGAGTGCGATCTATTCAGTGGTGAGCGGGCAGGCTCTCCCGTTTCTCTCAGGACGAGAAAAGATTGGCAGCGCTTTGGATTCTGCCTCAGGAAGCGGCGGCCGCCGCAGTCAGACGGTGGTTCACGGCAAACAGCGCCAGCTCGAGCCGGTTGGACACCCCCAGCTTGTCAAAAACGTTGCTGATATGGTGCTTGACCGTCTGTTCGCTGATCGAGCATCTCTGCGCGATGTCGGGATTCGAGTAGCCAGCGACCACCAGGGTCACGATTTCGAGCTCCCTTGTGGTCAGACCGTAGTCGCGGGCGCGCACTCCGTCGTTTACAGGCGAAACGCTGCGCAGGGCCCTCACCAGGTCCGTCACGCTCTCCCGGCCAACCCAATACTGCCCCGCCATCACGCACTGAATGCTGTCGAACAGCCGCTGGGTGGTCGACTCCTTCATGATGACCCCGTAGGCCCCCAGCTTCAGGGCCTGCACGATCTGCTGCTTCTCGATGGACGCGGTCAGCAGCAGGGTCCTCACCGGCAGCCGAGAAGCAGAAAGCTCTCGCAGCACTTCCATCCCGTCCTGCCGGGGCATCGACAGGTCGAGCAGCAGAATATCCGGCTTCGTCTTGCGCGCCAGATCGACCAGAACGTCTCCATCCGAGGCTTCGCCGACCACCTCGAACCCCGGCTCCGACTGCAGCAGGCGGCGCAGGCCGTCCCGAAAAAGAGGATGATCGTCGGCAATCAAAATCCGAATTGGAGACGGAAGACCGTTCGCTGCAGCAACCATGCGGACATCCATGCGATCCGGAATGGCCCCCGAAACTGCCCCGAGCCACGCCTCTTGAAAGAGTTATCCCTGAGTATGCCGCCACCCAGCGCCACGGCATACCCGCATCCGATTTCGGTGAGAAGGCGATGTTGATGAGAGCCTCGGACCGGCATCCCTGCTCGCTCTCGCAGTCAGCCCGAGAACCCCATTATAACGATTGCGAACCAACAATCATGCTCCCTTAGCGTCGAAATAACCATCGATATCCACCGCTGCGGCGCTTGACCGGAATTTTGGCCCCATGGTAACGCGGCGCACTGGCGATGGATCGTCTGACCCTCCACGCACCGCGTTTTTGTCAACCGCCATTCTCGGGCAAATCTCGCTAAGGAATCGCGACGTCGAACGGACTCGAAGGAGCGCTCTCCACCCCCGAGGCGTCAACGCTGGTCACGTAATAAACATAGGCCTGGCCGTCCTCGACGGTGCTGTCGGTGAACGTCGTGGTGAGATTGACCTTCGAATTCAACAGCTGATACGCCGAACCTCCGCTCACCGAGCGATATACGTAATAGCCGGCCACCGGATCGGCGGAAGTGGCAGGCGCGTTCCAGCTCAGGTCAACCTGGTAGGGGGTGGCTCCGCCCGCGGCGTTCACTTCCAGCGCAAAGGATTGCGTTGCTCCATCGGCAGTTGCCGTCAGGGTCGCCGTCTGCGCCGTGGCGACGGCGGCGACCGTCGCCGCAAACCCAACTCCGGCGGCGGTAGCCGGAACCGTCACCGTTGCCGGCACCTTCACCGCGGCGTTGTTGCTCGCCAGGCTCACGCTCAACCCGCTACTCCCCGCAGGCGCATTGAGTGCAACGACACAGTTGTCGGTTCCAGCCCCGGCCATGGACGAATTGGTGCAGGAGATTCCGCTCAACACCGCGGGACTGGCGGCGGCGGAAGCCTGGACTCCCAACCCGCTGATGCTGACCGTCGGCAGACCGCCCGCGCTGACATCGCTGTCGACTGTCACCTGCCCGATCGCATTCCCTGCACTCGATGGGCTGAACTGCACCCGGAAACTGTACGTGGAACCGGCCGCTACCGTAACCGGAAATGCGCTGGGGCCGGCAAATTGAAAGGCCGGCCCCGTCACCGTGACACCAGAAACGTCGACCGCACCGGTGCCGGTGTTCGTGAACGTCAGCGTCTGGGTGCTGGCCTGTCCTACCATCACAGCGCCGAAGTTGATCCCGCTGACCGCGGCCTTCAGTTCTCCAATGCCCACGGTTGATCCGCAGCCGGCAAAGGCGAGCAGAACGCAGAAGCCGACCAGCAGACCCGCGTACAGAAGATAGCGTCGCGGTCTCCTGCGCAAGGTGCGCCTCCAGCTCTTTCCGAAGCGGCTGTCCGACCACAAAATACGGCGTCGATCCGATTCGGAATCAGAAGAGGAACGAACGGGGACCTGGTACATCTACCTCACCTCTTACAGTCGTTCTCGCGAGGCGGACACAGTCGAATTTTGGCTTTCCAGGGGGGTGGGAAGGCTTGGGATGAGAAAAGTCACACGCGGAAGTCAGCACGAATGACGCAATGGATTCATCTTGCTCAGAACTGACTGCCCGTATCTGCGAGATTTTAGTTCTCGCCTGAGCACGCCGATGTCCACTTACGGGTGTGACCGGTCGGTTACCTTGGTGCCATACACGAAGGGCGAGGAATGACGCGCTTCGTCGAAAATCGTGCACCGGGAATTCCACAACCGGGCCTTCCGGTAAACGAGCGCTGCCCTGGTAAAAAGGAGTGGAGCGGAGGAAGTTTCTTCCGCAAACTTGTTTGCATCCGGCCTTTGCTTTCAGGTTTTTCACGACGCGAAAAGCATCGAGGGATCGCGGGCCCAGGGTTCTTCACGAAAGTCACACACATCCGTACTCAAGACTCGGTCACGATCGTCCATCCCAGCGTGCTGCTTCTCTGTCACAACCGCGCACACAAATTAAGATCATGGTATGAACCGTGCCGATGTGGCAATCGCAGGAGCTGGGATCATCGGCCTCACAACCGCGCTGGAACTCGCCGCCGCCGGCTGCAGGGTTACCGTCTTCGATCAGAGTGAGGCGATGTCGGAGGCCTCGCGTGCGGCGGCTGGAATGCTGGCCGGCGCCGACCCCGAAAGTCCCGCGGAACTGCAAGCGCTCGCCCGCCTCAGCCTTGCCCGTTATCCCGAATTTCTCACCCATGTCGAAACGCTCTCCGGAAAGAAGATCCTCATTCGCACGACCAGCACCGTGCAGGGAGTGCTGCACGATGCGGGCGACCGAAGACTGACGGACTCCGAGGTCCAGAAGCTGGCGCCTGGAGCCCGCACTGCAGGCGCGCAGTTCCTGTTCCTTGAGGAGAAGAGTTTCGACGCCTGGGATCTCGCGGAGGCGTTGCCTCCCGCGGCGCGCGCGGCAGGAATTCAATTGCGCGAGCATACGGGCGTGCTGAGCATTCGCAGCGGAGACTCGGGGGTGGAACTCGTCACATCGGCGGGCACTTTTTCTGCGGGCGCGTTTCTCAATGCTGCCGGCGCATGGGCTCCCACCCTGGAACCATCGCTGCCGGTGACCCCGCGCAAGGGCCACATGCTGACCGCCGAACTCCCGGGCGAGGTTCAGATGCACTGCGTGCTGCGCACGCCAAACGTCTACATCGTTCCGCGGGGCGAGAGCCGCTACACCGTCGGTTCCACGGTGGAAGATGCCGGTTTTGACCGCACCGTCGATCCATTGCGCATTCAGGAGCTGTTTTCCAGAGCCGTCGACCTGTGGCCGCCTCTGCGCGACGCCACCCTTACCGAAACGTGGGTCGGATTCCGGCCCGGCTCCGGCGACGGACTCCCCATCATCGACCAAACCGCTGAGAACTGCTGGGTCGCCACGGGACATTTCAGGAACGGCATTCTGCTCGGCCCCGGCACCGGCCGCGCGCTGGGCCAGTGGATCCTCGGCCGTCCGCCGGAGATCGACCTGTCGCTCTTCCGCTGTGGCCGGTTCGCTCTTTTGCCGGCGGCTTCCTGACACGATCATCCGTCGAACAGATTGGGCCATACCACAAGTAATCTCGAAGCTCGGCGGCTGGCTGCTGAACGGCAGAGCTTTTCGCGTAATCTATGGATAGAATTCTCGACGGCAGGCGGAAAGTCTTGAAAAGCGCCGGAAACGAGCCGGGCCCTTGCATCGCGCGGGCCGATCGCAGCATCCCGGTCATTGGCACGATTTTTCCGGGCTAAGGTGGAGGAAAGGCAGCACATGGCAACGGCGACGGTGGTCAAGGGGCTTGAAGGAGTTGTAGCGGCGAATTCCGGTATCTGCTGGATTGATGGGTATGCCGGCGTGCTCGCGTATCGCGGCATCGACATTCACGAGCTGGCAGAACAATCCACCTTCGAAGAGACCACCTGCCTGTTGTGGCACGGTAAGCTCCCGGACAAAGTACAGCTCGCCGAGTTCACGCAGAAGCTGGCGGAGGCGCGCCGCGTGCCGCCGCAGATCTACGATTTCCTTCGCTCTGTTCCAAAGACTGCCACGCCGATGGAAGTGCTGCGGACCGCTGTTTCCTCGCTCAGCTTTTATGATCCGGCGGAGAACGCCGTCGATCATGATTCGAACGTTCGCAAGTCGTTCGCGCTGACCGCCCAGCTGGCCATGCTGGTCGCGGCTTATGACCGCATCCGCAAGGGCAAAGAAGTTGTTGAGCCCGACCCGTCTCTCTCGCACGCGGCGAATTTCCTCTGGATGCTGCACGGCAGGAAGCCCATCCCCGCTGCCACGAACGCTTTCGACATGGCTCTGATCCTGCACGCCGATCACGAACTGAATGCGTCGACCTTCGCTGCTCGCGTCATCGCCGGCACCCTGGCCGATATGCACTCCGCCATCACCGGCGCGATCGGCGCGCTGAAAGGCCCGCTCCACGGCGGCGCCAATGAAGAGGTTATGAAGATGCTCTTCGAAATCGGCAAGACGGGCGGCGATCCGGTTGAGTATGTGAAGGCCCTGCTCGCCCAGAAGAAGAAGGTCTTCGGCTTCGGCCATCGCGTCTACCGCACCGAAGATCCTCGCGCCACGCATCTGCGCAAAATGTCGGAGCAACTCAGCCGCGACTCCGGCAACACGCAGTGGTTCGAGATGTCCCGCCGCATCGAGGAATTCGTCAAGATCGAAAAGAAGCTCAACGCCAACGTCGACTTCTACTCCGCATCCACCTACACCACCCTCGGCATCGACCTCGATCTGTTCACGCCGATCTTCGCCGTCAGCCGCGTCGCCGGATGGACCGCGCACGTCATGGAGCAGCTCGATGACAACCGCCTGATCCGCCCGCGCGCGGAGTACACCGGACCGGAGTATCCGGTGAAGTACGTCCCCATCGCGCAACGGTAAAGAGCCCCGGAGGAAGAGGGGTCTTTAGTTCCTGCGCAATCCTGCCGATAAGAATGAGGACGAGGCCAGGAGTCGGATCCTCGATGCGAAGGAACCGCCTGGCGGGGGCGCGTGTGTCCAGCAATGCAAAAGAATCGAATGAGGAGCATCGGCACAACGGAGCGGCCAACGGCTCACCCATCGGATCAGCGAAGAGCGCAGGCATGGGAGGGCTGAAGAAGTTCAGCTACAAAAAGGAACTGCGGCGGTTGCAGGTCGAGCTGGTGAAGCTGCAGGAGTGGATCCGCCATGAGGGGCTGCGCGTGGTCGTCCTCTTCGAGGGTCGCGACGCGGCGGGCAAGGGCGGCGCAATCAAGCGGATCACCGAGACGCTCAATCCGCGGATCTGCCGCGTGGTGGCACTGGGCACGCCAACCGAGCGCGAGAAGTCGCAGTGGTACTTCCAGCGCTATGTGGCCGAGCTCCCGGCTGCCGGAGAGATGGTGCTCTTCGATCGCAGCTGGTACAACCGCGCGGGCGTGGAGCGGGTGATGGGTTTCTGCAGCGAGGCCGGCTATCTGGAATTCATGCACAGCTGTCCGGAGTTCGAGAGGATGCTCATTCGCTCCGGAATCGTCCTGGTTAAGTACTGGTTTTCGGTGAGCGATGAGGAGCAGGAGCGCCGGTTCCGCGAACGCATCCAGAACCCGAGCAAGCGGTGGAAGCTGAGTCCGATGGATCTGGAATCGCGGCGGCACTGGGCCGATTATTCGCGCGCCAAGGACGAGATGTTCGCCATGACCGATACGCGCCAGGCGCCGTGGCATGTGGTGGACGCGGACGATAAGAAGCGGGCGCGGCTGAACGTGATCCACCACTTGCTCAGCCGGATCGAGTACCGCGAGCTGGTTCCGGTCAAGCTGAAGCTGCCCGAGCTCGACCGGAGGAAGTACACGCGGCCGCCCATCCATGAGCAGAATTTCATTCCCGCGGTCTTTCGGTGATCCCCAACGCCGAAGCCGGCCCTCTCCTGGTGGTCGGCAAACGGGAACGGCGGCGCGGCGGCGCGCCCTCTGTCCCGTCTTCCGCGCTCCCGCTAATACAGTTTCGTGACCACGCCGTGGATCGCCTGCGTACCGAAATGCTTAGTCGCCGGCGAAGGCGCTCCCGAGGCCAAATCCACAAACTGCATGGTCATATTGGAGTAAGGGACCGAACCCGCGACGAAATTTCCTCCGGTGACACAGATCTGCAGCACCGAGGACGGCGGGCTCGTTTCAAAGGGAGCCGGACTCCCGTTTCCTGTCAGCATTTCGACCGTGCCCGTGAACTGAAAGCCCTGCAGGGTGAGCGGGCTGAAGGCGGGGCACCCCTCCATGTTCCAGATCACTTTAGCGCCGGTTAACGCAATGTGATGCGTGTGGGCTCCTCGCGTGGTGGGATTCGCAGGATTCACAATTCCCGTCTGCACCCCATAGTCGGACGTTTCCATATTCATCTCGGCAGAAAAATCGGCCTTGCCCGAGAACGGGTTCAGCACGATCTTCCAGGTGCCGCGCATCTCGTAGGGACCGTTCGCCACTGTGGAGGGCGTGTAGTCGTTCAGCAGTCCGCTGAACTGCACTTCGGGTTGGTGCCGTACCTGGGCACGGATGGGGCCTCCGGGCAACAGGAGGACGGACATCGCGCTGACGATCCATAGGGGCTTTGGGCTGCACATTCTCATGGGAAATCTCCGGTTCTGAAATGGGCGCATTTCCCGCCACCCTTCGGGTCAGTCCGGAACTGCTTCTTCCGCATGACTTCGAAGCGTACCTGGGCGACGAGCTTCGCCTGAACTCGCCAAACCATCTCTCCTGCGGCACGCCCATGCAAGCGGCAACACGCAGACGGGCCACATACCGTCAAATGCCGTCTCTTGCAGTCCTGGTCGCCAGCGGTACAATCTCTTCAACTTCTGCGAGACACGCTCTTGAGCCCCGCGAGATCGCTATGGCCGACCCGCCGTATCATGTCCCGTCTTCTGAAAATGCGCCGGATCGGCGGCTCGATTCGTGGAAGGAGATTGCCACCTACCTCAACCGCGATGTCACCACCGTGCAGCGATGGGAAAAGCGGGAGGGGATGCCGATCCATCGGCACCAGCACGACAAGCGCGGCTCCGTCTATGCCCTCACCAGCGAACTGGACGCATGGGTGGAGAGCCGCCGTTCGCCGGTGGACGAGCCGGAAACCAAGCCCCAGCCGCAAGTGTCTCCCGCCTCCCCGAGTCCGCTCCCGGCTCCCGGCACGCTGGGCTCACGTCTCCCCTTCGCCCTTGGCGCTTTCCTTTGCCTCTGCCTGGTGCTGGCCGCATGGCTCGTATTCCGGCATCGGGCCGCTGCCGGTGCTTCCACTCGTATCCGGTCGATCGCCGTCCTGCCTCTTCGCAACATTTCACAGGATCCCGGGCAGGAATACCTGGCCGATGGAATCACTGAGGCCCTCATCGGACGCCTCTCGGAAATCCACGATCTCCGCGTCATCTCGCACACCTCGGTGATGCGGTTCAGGAATCCGCAACAATCCGTCCCCGAAATCGCAAAAGCCCTGGACGTGGATGCCGTGGTCGAAGGATCGGTCATCCGCGATGGCGGCCGCATTCGCGTCACCGCGCAGTTAATTCGCGGAGCAACCGACGAACACTTCTGGTCGGTCACCTACGACCGCGACATGCAGGACGCACTCACGCTCGAAAGCGAACTCGCCCAGCTGATCGCCGGCAAAGTCGAAGCGACCGCGACCGGAGAAGAGCGCGAGCGGCTCGCTGCAGCGCGCTCTGTCGAGCCTGAGGTCTACGAAAGCTATCTGAAAGGCCGGTTTACTCTCACCCATGGGAACGGCAGAGCCGACATGGACCGAAGCATCCGCTATTTCGAGGACGCTATCCGCAGAGATTCGACCTTCGCGCCCGCTTACCTGGGCGCGGCACAAGCCTGGAGCCGCATCGGGACCGTTATGGTGGGTGGGGTACCGCAGCAAACGCGGCCTGAGGTCATCCGCTTTGCCCGCCAGGCCCTCGCTCTTGATCCAGACCTTGTCGGAGCCCATGTCGCCCTGGCCAATGTCCTGCAGCAGGAATGGCAATGGACCGAAGCCGAGTCGGAATACAAACGCGCGCTTGAACTGAACCAAAATGACGCGCCTGCCCACGCAGGGTTTGCCTTGTGGCTGTCATGCCAGGGCCGCACCGACGAGGCCGTGACCTGGATCCGGCGCGCTCGCGCCCTCGACCCGGCCGGGGTATCAGGCGGCGATGTGTCGTGGATCCTCTTTCAGGCCCACCGCTACGATGAGGCCATCCGGGAGTCACGCAGCAGCCTCGCGCTCCAGCCCGATAATGCTGCCGATCTCCTCTTCCTGGGATTTTCACTGATCGCCAATAACCAGGCCGCGGATGCTGTTCCCGTACTGGAAAAAGCCAGATCTCTCTCCGCAGGCGGCCCCGCTGCAACCGGCGTGCTCATCCGGGCCTATGCTCACGCAGGTCGGCGCAGCGACGCACTCCGGCTGTTGGCGGAGCTGAAACAGCGCCGCAAGTCGGGCTACATTCCTGCCGGCGCCTTCGTCAATGCTTATTTGGGACTCGGCGACAACGAACAGGCATTTTATTGGCTCGAACAAGCCTGTCGCGAGCAGTCCAATATCCTCCAGTTCGTCAAAACCCATCCCTACTTCGATCCCATCCGCAGCGATCCTCGATTCGCGGACCTGATCCATCGCGTGGGCCTTGGATAACAATCTCCGTCTTGTCCGAACCGGTTATCGGCCGGCTTGGTCAGGCTCAAGGTGCGATCGAACACCCGACGGGGGGAACCTGAGCGATGGCGACGGGCTGCCCCGCCAGGACCTCATCCAGCGCGTTACGAAGATAGTGCCGGGTTGGCGCGGTGCGCCGCTGGCCCAGATCGACATACCAATCGTCGATGCGGCCGCGATAAACCATGCGGCCCCCGGCGGCGAAGACCGCAACCTCCGGGTTGATGGTGGCGCCGGCTTTGCGCACCAGGAGATGCGCGTTGTCCGCGATCACCGGCATATGGAGACCAAACTCCGCGGCATGCTCACGAATGGCGGAGCGCGAAAGCGATGGGTCGGAGTATACGGCGAAGAACGCGACCTTCTTTGGCGTGTAAGTGGTCACGATCCGGTTGATCTCCGGCATGTAGCTGTTGGTGATGGGGCAATCCATGGTGACAAATAACAGGACGGTCGCGGGGGCGTCAGGTCCGAAGAGCGGAAACGAATGTCCGTCGATGTCCTTGACCATAACCGGCGCCGTGGGGCTCGGGGATGCGCGCAGCGAGGTGGCGAGCGCGCCAAGAGCGAGAACGAGGACGCCCGCAGACACGAGGGAAAGTCTGGCGGAACGAAGCATCGTGACGAATGGTAGCACGCAGGCAGTGCGTTCCCGACCGGCGGTCCTGCGCCAGGAACAAAAGATGTACCGGGCGGAATTTCGCGAACCTGACGGCAGTGTCGGTGCGCTATCATGACTCACCTGTGCTCCGCCGTCTGTTCGCAGTTACTCTGGCTGCAACCGTCGTTCCCTGCTTCCTGATGTACCGAGTGGCTGCCCATGCGCGGGCCGGAGCGCCTGCCGCGCCGGCGGTGCCGGTCACGTTCTACAAAGATATTGCCCCCATCGTTGATCACTCCTGCGCACCCTGCCATCGCGAGGGCGAGCCCGGACCGTTTTCGCTTCTGACCTACGCCGACGTCCGCAGGCATGCGCCGCAGATCGCCTCAGTCACGAAGCGGCGCTACATGCCGCCGTGGCTGCCGGAGCCGGGGCACGGCGATTTCGAGGGACAGCGGCGCCTCACGGACCAGCAGATCGCGACGATCGAGCAATGGGTGCGGGAGGGTGCTCCGGCGGGTTCACCCTCCGACGCTCCGGCGATGCCGAAGTTCGTCGCCGGCTGGCAGCTGGGCAAGCCGGACATGGTGATCCAGGCGCCGCTTGCTTATCACCTGCCGGCGGAGGGGCCGGACCAGTACTGGAATTTCGTTCTGCCGTTGCAGCTGGCGGGCCCGCGCTGGGTGAAGGCCATTGAGGTCCGGCCCGGGAATCTGCGCGCGGTGCATCATGCGAATGTCTACGTCGACGTGCACGTCGATCACAGCCGCGGAGCAGCCACGGCGAACGCGGCTCGCGACGGCTTTCCGGGCATGGACATGACCGGAAAGCCCGTGATTTTCGATTCCGACTCCGACAGCTACTTTTTGTTCTGGAAGCCCGGGGACACCGGTTGGGTGCAGCCTGCGGGCATGGCGTGGAAGGCGAATCCCGATACCGATCTGCTGCTGAATGTGCACATGCAAACCACGGGCAAGCCGGAACGCGTGCAGCCTTCGATCGGACTGTATTTCACCAGCGATCCGGGCACCATCCATCCCATGCTGCTGCCGCTGGAGCACGACGGTGCGCTGGACATCCCTGCCGGCGATGCGGACTTTAAGGTGAGCGACGATTTTGTGACGCCAGTGGATCTGGATGTGCTCGCCGTCTATCCGCACGCGCATTATCTGGGCCATGTGCTGGAGGGCTATGCGACGCTGCCCGGCGGCACGCGCAAATGGCTCATCCGGATTCCGGACTGGGATCAGGCCTGGCAGGCCGTCTATCACTACTCGAGCCCGGTTTTCCTGCCGAAGGGGACGACGATTTCGATGCGCTACTCCTACGACAACTCCGCTGCCAACGTGCGCAATCCCCATCAGCCGCCACGGAGGGTTCGACACGGAAACCAGACGACGGACGAGATGGCGCACTTATCGCTGCAGGTGCTGCCGCGCGGGGCGAATGGTAGTTTGCAATTGCAGCAAGCCATCATGCAACACCGGCTGGAGAAGTACCCCGGAGATTTCGTTGCGCAATTCGACCTCGGTGTATTCATGCTGCAGCAGAAACGCAATGCCGATGCTGTTCGTTATTTGCGCGGCGCGGTGGCAGTACAGCCGAACCATCCGGCGGCGCTCGCGGCGCTGGGCCAGGCCCTGCTGGCAGAGGGCGATGCCAACGACGCGGTGGGATTCCTCGAACGCGCATTACAGGCGAATCCTCACTATGCCTATGCCCGGTCGACCCTGGCGGGCGTGCTGGTTCTCGAGCAGCGCTGGGAAGAGGCGGCCGGCGAGTTCCGTAAATTGCTCGCCGATCGCCCCGGCGATGCGGAGGCTCAGCAGCAACTGGGCAACGTGCTGCGGGTCCTGGGGTACCAGAGCGCGACCAGGGGGAGCATGGAGCAGGCGGTTGCGTACTGGCGCGAGGCGCTGCGTTATCGGCCAGAGGACGCGGCGCTGCACAACGATCTGGGGGCGGTGCTGGCCCGGCTGGGGCGCGTCCAGGAAGCGATTCCGGAATTCGAGACCGCGCTGAAAATCGATCCGAACTTCGAGCCTGCGCGGCGCAACCTCGCGGCCGCACGGGGCCAGAGGACGAAGCCATAACATAGCGCTCATCCAGCCTCGTCCTGCAGGAAACTCACGGTCCGCTAGTTTGGCGTAGGCCGCTCGATGCTGTCGATGACGAGAATCTCGATCGGATCCCGAGCGGGGACGACGCTGACACCGAGCTTTTCTTTGAGCGCGCCCTGAAGCGAGGGAGCATCGGTCTCGCTGGTAGCTCCGGCCGCGTCGAGCGGCGCCCAGGTTAAGTCGGTGACGTCGAAGTAGCCGGTGAAGCCCGTCTGGTCGACGATGGGACGGTCCCCCATGTCACCGACGATAACGCGGGCCAGCAACTGCATGCGGATGGCGCGTCCGCTAAGGACGCGGAGGCCGTTGCTGTTCACTGAGGTCATCAAGGAGCCGGGAGGCAGTGGATCGTCGGAGCGTGGAGGCATCGGTGAGTCCCCGGGTTTGCGCTCCGGCGGGGCCGGAACCGCGGTAATTTTGAGGCCGCCCTTAGCCGGCACCAGTTCATAAACTGGCAGAATGCGCGTTTCAAAGTGCCCCTTGAGGTGGAAGCGGTCGGCGAGAAGGCACTGCTCCATCATGCGGGTCTGGTCGATGCGTTCCTCGCGGGTCATTTTCCGCAGCACGCTCTCGAGATCGTCCGGGACCTTGCCGTTGATGAGGTAAGCGTCCTGATTCAGCCAGCCCGGACCGCCGACGACCTGTGGAGGGTAAACGGCGCCATAGGCGTTCATGATGTAGCGGCGGATGCTGAGCGGACTAAGAGAAGTGCCTGGCAGCAGCCTGACCATGCCGCTGGCGGTTTCCGGATCGATCAGCTTGACGGTGGCGACTTCGTAGGAACGCAGTGGGCCGGAGGGATGGAAGAGAAGCAGCTCGGCCCTGGGCTGGGCGGTTGGTGCAATGCCGGCGACCGCGCAGCCCGCGGTTGGGGCGGAGACGTTCGATGACGGGGGCATCGCAGCGGGGCCCGTCTGAGCGAAGGCTGCGATGGTACTTTGTGAAGGCTCGAATCTTGAATCAGAGCTGCCACCGACCGGCAGCGCCGTTCCAGAGATAGGTCCGGAACTGGCACTGAGCGCAAAGAGACAGAGCGAGACCCGGGTCACGGAGGCGATCAGGCCGAGTCCAGGTTCCAGCAGGGCGGATCGAGTTTTCATTTCTGGATAGTCGTAGATCGATATATCGATGTACGATGCTAGGCACCCGACTGATCTCTGTCAACCGGCGGCCTCGACCCAAAAGGGTTTATCGAGCCTGTTTTCCCGAGTAGTGTCTGATGGGTCCCCACCCCGTGGGTTACAACGTGGAATGGCGAGGCCCGTCCATGTTTCGAGGAAGGATGAGCGGAAACCTACGACACCCGGCCGGGGCGCCAGGCCGTGCCGCGGAACCGCCTCTCTCCACGCCGCCCCCACCAGAAGATCATCATCACCCCGATCACCAGCAGCAACGGCAGGACGATCACGCTGCCCTCGGGACCGGTCGCACCGCCGCTCCACGCGGCGGGACCCACAGGGTGTTCTCGAAACAAATGTCCCTGCGCGACAACGCCGCTGTCGGCGGTCCCATAAAAATACGACTGACCCCAGTCCCAGGCAGCATGGAACCCTACGGCCCACCACAGCGATCCTGTGTACCAAAGGCTCAGGCAGAAGATCAGACTGATGCCACCTGCACCCGCCAGGCCGATAGGCGATTCCCCGGGATTCGATCGGTGGAATATACCGAACAGCGTGGCGAACAGCAGCGCACCCCACCAAAAACCGATGCCCCGCGTGATGGTGTACTGCGCGTAACCGCGAAACATCGTCTCCTCGCAGAAGCCCACGCACAGAAACACAACTCCCCACAGCGCCGCATACTCAAGAGCGGCCGCTCCACTCATCATGCGGCCATCCAGCGACAGATAGCCGAGGTGACGCAGAATCAGAACGACCGCCGAAATCGCGATGAATCCCCACACAATTCCGGAAAAGAATCGAACGCAACGGGCTGCACCCCGATAACCGAAGGACAGCACCGGCCTGCGCTCGAGAAGCGCCATGATCCACGTCGCGATAAGGACCGGAACCAGCTGCGAGATCTCCAGCAGCAGTCCGGTCGAAGGTGAAATGGGAACGTCCGGGCGCAAGTGAAGGAAGGGGCCAACCAGAAACCCTCCCACGACGATGAGGATGGCGCAGAGAACGGCGAAAATGAGCAGCGACCACCCCGCGCGCAGGCCCTGCGGTCCAAAGAAGACCCAGTGGCCGGCCATCGGGAAAAGGCCTGACTCCGCGCTGGGCGGCTGGGAATCGGTCATTGCATCGGGCGAAGGGGTTCCGCTCAAAGGCTCTCCACGGCGTGTCCGACGCGAAAGATAGTCGACTCGTCGAAGTGCCTGCCGAGAATCTGCATCCCGATCGGCAGTCCCTCGCGCGATTCCCCGCACGGGACCGATACACCGCAGATCCCGGCCAGACTTGCCGTCACCGTGTAAATGTCAGCAAGATACATCGCGACCGGGTCGTCGGACTTTTCGCCGATTTTGAATGCCGGGGTCGGCGCCGTCGGCGTCACGATGGCATCGACCTCGCGAAACGCCGCCAGAAAATCATCCGTCAGAAGGCGGCGCACCTGCTGCGCCTTCCTGTAATACGCGTCGTAGTAGCCGTGGCTCAGCACGTAAGTTCCGAGCAAAATGCGGCGCTTGACCTCCGCGCCAAATCCCAGGTCGCGCGTCCGCCGATACATCGCGGCCAGGGTGTCCGATTCGGGCGCGCGCAGCCCGTAGCGCACGCCATCGAAGCGCGCCAGGTTGGAGCTGGCTTCCGCCGTCGCAATTACGTAGTACGTCGGGATCGCGTAGCGCGTATGCGCCAGCGAAATCGGCTGGATCTCAGCGCCGGCCGCGCGCAGCTTGTCGATGCCGGCTTCGACCGCAGCCCGCACTTCATCATCGAGCCCTTCGGCGAAATACTCCCGCGGCACACCGAGTTTCATGCCCTTGACCCCGCGATCCACATTCTCGGTATAGTCCGGCACCGGCAGTGGGGAGGAGGTCGCGTCCATCCCGTCGTGCCCGGCAATCACACCCAGCACCGTTGCCGCGTCCCGCACCGTCGCGGTGAACGGTCCAATGCGATCGAGTGACGAGGCAAACGCAATAAGCCCGTAGCGCGAGACGCGCCCGTAGGTCGGCAGCACGCCGACCACTCCGCAGAACGACGCAGGCTGGCGAATGGATCCGCCGGTGTCCGTACCCAACGTCGCCACCGCCATGTTGGCCGCTACCGCAGCTGCCGAACCACCGCTCGATCCCCCCGGCACGCGATCCAGAGCATGCGGGTTGTGCACCGGCCCATACGCGGAGTTTTCGTTCGAGGAGCCCATGGCAAATTCGTCACAATTGAGCTTGCCCAGGAAAATCGCTCCCGCGTCGGCGAGTTTCTTCACCGCCGTCGCCGTGTAGGGCGGCTTGTAGCCCTCGAGAATCTTCGATCCCGCGGTTGCCGCGAATCCTTCCAGCGTGAGCACGTCCTTAATGCCGAAGGGAACGCCGGCCAGTCTGGGCAGCGGGTCGCCCTTCGCGGCCAGGTCGTCGATGTGCGCCGCCTGCGCCAGCGCATAGTCGCGGTCGGTCGACAGGAAGGCGTGAATCTTAGGATCCTCCCCCGCAATCCGCTCCTGATAAATCTCCGCTACCGCGGTCGCGGTGGTCTCGCCCTTCGCGATCGCTGATCGGATGCCCTCAATCGAACCTGCTGCCGCCGTCGCCGTGGTCATCGCCCGATCACCTTCGGAACCTTGAAGAACACACCGTCGGTTTCGGGCGCCGACGCCATCACGCGCTCGCGGTCGAGGCATGGCCGTACCTGATCTTCGCGCAGGACGGACAGTTTCTCGGTCGCGGGCTCGCCGGCAATCGCCAGCACCTCCGCCACCTGGGCCATGGGTTCCACGCTGGCCGTATCCAGTTCCCCCAGCTGCGCAACATAATCCAGAATCGCGTTCAGGTCCCGGCACATGCGCGGCTCCTCGTCCGCGGTCAGATCGAGGTTGGCAAGCTCTGCCACGCGCCGCACGTCAGCCAGAGAAACTCGTTCCGTTTCGGGCATAGTTTCAGTTTAAACGGCGAGCGCCAGCCCTGGCCGAACATGACTGTTGACAGACGCCCCTGCCCGGGTACAATCTGCCCCATAACGACTCTCACAGCCTCCTGATCACCCCATGAATACGGTCTGCAAGCACCCCAAGGTACGCGTCGTGGCGCGCGAAGATGACGCCGAGTTTGTCGAATGCCTCGATTGCGGAGAAGTGTTCGACTCCAACGAATTTCGCGATATGGCCATCGAGGAAATGCAGGACGAGGAAGAAGAGACCGCCTGACTTCTTTGAGCGTCCGGCAGCGGACATCGGCTGGCAAATCAATCATTACGGTTGCGGAACAACGGGGTCGCTGCCCAATCCCAGCACGTCCGCCTGCGTTCTGCCCTGCTCGCGCAGGGTGCGAATTGCCAGCGCATCGTGCCGCTTGGCCAGCCGCCCTCCGCGCTCATCGATCAGCAACGAGCAGTGATACCACTGCGGCGGCGTCCAGCCAAGCGCTCGATATATCAGAATCTGCCGAGCCGTGGAGAGCAGCAGGTCCGCGCCGCGCACGACCTCGCTGATCTGCATGGCCTCGTCGTCGGCGACCACCGCTAACTGATACGCGGGAACATCGTCCCGCCGCCACACGGCAAAATCCCCAAAGTCCTCGCCCGCGACAAACCGTTGTGGCCCAAAATGTCCGTCGTCGAAGGCGACTACCTCACCATCCGGAACGCGAAAACGCCAATTCATCCCAGCCGGGCTCTCGTACCGCTGCAGCAATTCCGCCGATCCCGCCTTCGGACGGCAGGTACCCGGATACATCGGCCCTTCATCGCCTTCGAAGCGTCGTTTTTTGCGATCCACGGTATCGTCATGCGGAGCCTGCGCAATCTCGCTCAACTCCCGGCGCGAGCACGTGCACGGATACAGGAATCCTCGCTCCACAAGCTGCTTCCACACTTTGAGGTATTGTTGGCGCCGCTGGCTTTGCGAATAGGGGCCGAATATCCCACCCACATCCGGCCCCTCCTGCCAATGAATGCCGAGCCAGTACAGATCCTCGACCATTGCATCGGCAAAATCCGCCTTCGAACGCTGCGGATCCAGATCCTCATTGCGCAGGACCAGCGTTCCACCCGCGTCCCGCGAACGCATGTACGCGGTCCAAAAGGTGCTGGCGTGGCCTGCGTGCAGCCATCCCGTCGGCGAGGGCGCTATGCGCCCGCGGTACCTGCTCCGATCCGCACTCACGCCGCCAGTGTATCGGTCCCTCTGGTTGTTCTGTCGCGCGGCCCTCAGGCAGCGCGATCGGCCTCGCCCAACGATTCGTTCGTCTGCGGAACCGTGATCACCGGCGCGACCTTCCTCGGCTTCCCGGACTCCGAGGGAAACGCATATTCGAACAGCAGGCCAATTCCCTGCCCCAGATAAATCGTCGCGAAAACCAGCGGCGCTCTCCAGGCGGGCCGGAATCCATAGCTGGCTGCAATCTGCATCGAGGCAATCAACACCCCAATGGGGAAGACCGCCAGCGGCAACGTAATGATCGCCGCCGACCAGTGCGGCAGCTGCGACCAGGCAAACAGCGCCAGCAGCACAGCCAGCAGAATGCCCAGTGGGGCAATTTCGGCCAGCGAGGAGCACTCCGGATGTTTGCGCATGAAATGGCTCGCCCCGCGGCCATGGCTGAACATCTCCCGCAGCAGGTTGCGCAGCTTTTGCGGTGGCAACTCATGAACAGCGAGACGGGGGTCGCAGTAGGCCCGAATGCCTGCCCTGCGCAGCCGCTCATTGAAATCCAGGCCCGCGCAGGCATCGAAGCTCTCGTCAAAGAAGCCCACGTCTTCGAAGACGCCGCGCCGAAACGTTCCCGCGAAGCCCGGTGGATCGACGAAGCCGGCCATTTCCGGCGCAGCTGCGCCCCGGCCGATACGCGTCGACCGCGCTCGCGCAATCGACTCGCCCATCCGGGTTTCGGCCTGTGCCAGCAGCGGCTGAGGACGACACAGGCATCCGGCCTCGGTGGTTTCCAGGATCTCCGCAGTATCTGCCAGCAGGGTGGGTGACGGGATTCTGCAGTGTCCCGAGAGAAACACCATGGCATCGCCAGACGCGGCGCGGATGCCTGTATTCCGTCCAGCCGAGACGCTGCGCCTGGGGTTGTCGAGGACCCGGACGCGCACGCGGCGACTGGAGTAACGACGGCGAATCAGATCCGCGGTACCGTCCGTGGATCCGCCGTCGACGACGAGAATCTCGTAGAGCTCTGCTGGATAGTTCTGCTCCAGCAACTGATCGATGAGCCCAGGCAGCATTTTCCGCTCGTTGCGAGCAGAAATAACTACAGAAAGGTATGGCAGCATGAGACGTCCTCTTTGTACGTCTTACTGCATTGTTCGATGCTCGTTTATAGCACCGATAAGCAATAGTTCCCGCCCAGAATGGCCGACTCTTTGGTGAGCGAATACGGCGATTACGGGTAACCAAAATGTAGTGATTCCGGCGTCTCTGTCGTATCACTTCGGCGGAACTGCGGACGGGAGGCCAAGCGGGCGCCGCCTCAAATACGCGAAGCGGCAACCTCCTGTTTCGATGACGCAAGTTATTCAGGCAGTTGGCTCCTGAGGCCTTTCGAGGAGAGGACGAGCGGGGTGCGCTCAATCCATCGGCCGAGTGACTGCGGGGATGAAGTCTCGGAGCGGCCTGTCTGCAGCGCGGGCGACCGAGAACTGCGCCCCTCGGATCCCAGGCCGGCCTGAGGACGCCGTGGGAGCGAAATCTGCGCTCAACGATTGTGTCCCAGGTGCAGAAGACCAGCCAATCCGTGGCCGAGCGCGCACAAAAAGAGAACCCCGGCGTGCGCCTGCATCACCGGGGCCGATGAATGATTTTCCCTCTTCGTCAGTGTCGACGCGAGTCCGCTCGAATGATCTGGATCGCGTCGTACAGCGAGCTGCCGATGGTGAAGCCGTCGCCCGAAGCGGTTGCGTGCACGAACTGCAGGTGCGGATTGTCGTGCAGGTAATGATTGCTTTGCGAGGAAATGGTGAATCCGCCCGCGCGCAGCGTATCCTCCACCGGCTGCACTTCCTCCGGACGCAGGGCGAAGTCCACATCCAGCGTAACGTTGCTGCCGCCAGAGAACGGAACCTGGATATAGAAGCTCTGCCCGACTCCCAGCCCGGCTTCTGCCCTCTCGCCGACAATGGAAATGGAGCTCTCGTCTGGTCTCGGCAGATAAAATGCGAAAATATCATCCAGCTGTTCGACAAAACCTTCGTCGAACAGCTTCAGAAACTTGGGCGGCAGAATGCTGGCAGGATTGAACACATTGTCCGTCCCAGGAATAACGCCGACTCCGAGCTGAGGGCTGTGAATGGTGGCCAGCGCCGCAGCCAGCGTGGTTGCCAGACTGCTTCCATCGCCGAACGCCTCGAATTCCACCCACACCAGCTTGGGCGAGTCCAGAATGAGATGGCTGCCGATAGCCGTAATCTCAATGCTCTTGTTGGCCCGAAGGGCAGCCTCGAGGGCAACCAGCTCCGACTCCTGGGCGGGCAGCGATCCGTCGACAAAGATCGGCCCATCGTGGGCGTGTTTGAAGGCAATGAACCCGTTGGTCCCTGCACCCAGAGTCTGGACCTGCCCATTCACAGTCTCAAGGAAATCCGGCCGAACCAGTTCGAAACGGAGTACGTTGCCGGGCATTTCCGTTCCGCTCGCGCCCAGAACGGTTTGGATCGCGGTCCAGTCCGGGGCTGCAAACGCCTTCTCACCGGCAAACGAGAAGAGCACGAAGGCCAAAGCAAGGGCTTTGGCCACCTGACTGCGGCGAAAGCGCACAAATCCGAGTGCGGGCATTGGGGGAACGCCTCCACGGAAAGATTGTCTGTCCATTGCGGACCGAGGGAATACTACGCTCCCTCTAGGACCGCGGTCATGAATAAATCCACAGCCCGGGTGAGCCAAACGGGGGATTGACAAACGCAGGGAAAATGCCCCGGCTCTTCAGGCTCCGATGATCACGCCGGCACCACCTTACGGCCTGGTCACTTTCAGATCCGTGACGGTTCCTTCGGTGTTGTGCGCGAATCGAATGCCATAGACACCGTCGGTCGACTTCAGTTTCCCGGCTGCTACCACCAGCGACTTATCGTAGCTGGCGACCATGGTGCCGTTGATGATGCATTCCACCGAATTCCCCTTTACCGACATCGCGATGGTCTGAGTCACCGGCTGCCCAGGCGCCTCCGCCTTGTGCACTGCGGCATTTGCCTCTCTGCGCCCGTTCAGCGCGAACGGCGCCGGCCCAAATCCGCGGACGATGAAGTTGCCGCTTCCGTAAGCGGCGCAGTACAACTCTGTCTGCTGCGGCGTTCCCATGTCGTTACCGGCAATCACGATTCCATAAGGGTGGGGATGCGTGTTCAGGTTCATGAACTTCGGCTCCGTGAAGGTCGCCGACACGGTGTAATCGCCGCTCGCCGTGTTCGCGGGGTTCCAGTAGGTGATCGCCGGACCGGTGGTCACGTGCAGCCCGCCGCCCTCCTCGATCAGTTTCGCGTCATTGACGGATTCCTTCGCACCGGGGTCCAGTTGTCCCTGCCATCCGTGGGCGAAAATCCCGCCGCCCCGAACGGCGTGCGAAGCATCCTCCTGGGCCTGGGCCGAGGCCAGCGTCGGAACGAGGAATAAAACAACAGCGACGACCGCGGATTCACGCACGAAACGCATCAGGTTTTTCCTTTCGAATGACCTGAGCATTCTATCCGCGCCACCGGTTGAGGGGGCAAGTCACTGCTGCAGGGTGTAGGCGCTGTTCGGCACTTTCGCCCCTGTTTGCGAGGGCGTCGGCAGCTGCGAGCGATCCCACCCGCCACCCAGCGCCTGGACCAGCTCCACGGCCGACATCATCTGCGATACCTGCAGGGAGTTCAGCGCCTGCTGGTCGGTCAGCAGCGTGGTTTGCGCAGTCACCACGTCTACGTAGGGATCGACGCCGCTGTCGTAGCGCTGCATTTCCAGATCGAGAAATTCCTGCGCCGACTTCACCGCATCCTGCTGGCGAAGAATCTGCTGCGAATAGATGCGGGTACCGGCCAGCGCATCTTCCACCTGCTGGAAAGCGGTCAGCGAGGTCTGCCGGTAAGCGGCCAGATCCGCATTGTAAGTCGCCTCGTACTGATGCAGTTCGGCGCGATACAGGCCGCCGTCGAAAATGATCTGCGAGGCCGACGGCCCAATCGACCAGAGGCGGCTGGGCCAGTCAAACAGATGTTTCAGCGTCGAGCTTTCAAATCCGCCCATGGCGGAGATCGTCACCTGCGGAAAGAACGCTCCGTAGCCGATGCCGATGGTCGCGTTCGCTTCCGCCAAAGTGCGCTCCGCTGCGGCGACATCGGGACGGCGCTCGACCAGTTGCGAGGGCACACCCGTCGGAATCGGCGGCGGTGCGTACGTCATCGGCCTTATCGGAATCGAAAAGTCGGTTGCGACCTTGCCCAGCAGCACCGCGATGGCATGCTCGTACTGGGCCCGCGCCAGCCCCACGTTGATGGCCGCAGACTGGGCAGCCTGCAGCGTGGCCCGCGCTTCGACGACAGAAATGTAATCGCCCGTACCCGCATCGTACGCGCCCTGGTTGGCGTCGAGCGCTTTCTGGTCCGCATCCACCGTCTGGTTCAGAATGATCTGCAGCTTGTCCTGCCCGCGAACCTCGAAGTAATACTCCGCCAGCGAGGCCTGCTCGGTCAGCTTCTCGTTTTCCAGATCGGCAGCGCTCACCTGCGCCGCATATTGCGCCTCGCGCACTTCGTTACGAATCTTGCCCCACAAATCGGGGACCCAGGAAACATCGATGGGCGCCGCCCAAAGCGTGCTGGTCCGTCCGGTATTGGCCGTCGAACTATTCGTCAGGTTGGACGACGATCGCGAGCGGCTCCACGCCGGATTCGCCGTAATCGTCGGCCAATACTGCGAGCGCGCTTCGGCAATCATCGCCCGCGCCTCCATGTACTGCTCGAAGTACTGCTTGATGGTCTGGTTGTTGATGTTCAGCTGATCCTCGAGCGCGTTCAGCTCCGGCTCCTGAAACACCTCCCACCAGCTGCCCCGCAGCATCGCGTCCTGAGGACGCGCGACCTTCCAGCCATCCTGATCCTGGAAGTTCACCGTCGATTCCTTGTAGTTCTGCGCGGTCACCGGGGGCGGCGCCGGCGCGTGATACTTGGGCCCCACCATGCATCCGGTCAGGCCGCCCAGCAGCACCAGGCCCCCCGCCGCAGTAGCTACGAGCCGCCGGTTCCCCATCACGATCGCGTTCCTCTTCCGCTCACGATGTGGCTCCCTCGATCTCCGCCCGGAAGGTATCGTGCTTCCTCCCCAGCATCCACAAGCGCAGCCGGTCCAGCGTCAGGTACACGACCGGCGTCGTATACAGCGTCACCAGCTGGCTCAGCAGAAGTCCGCCGACAATCGTAATGCCCAGCGGCCGGCGCAGTTCGGAGCCGGTGCCCGTGCCGAACGCCAGCGGCAGAGCTCCGCAAATCGCCGCCATGGTGGTCATCATGATGGGACGGAAGCGCAGCATACAGGCCTCGAAGATGGCGTCGTACGTGGACTTCTGCTCTTCCCGCTCCGCCATCAGTGCAAAGTCAATCATCATAATCGCGTTCTTTTTTACGATCCCGATCAACAGAATGATTCCAATGATGGAGATAACGTTGAGGTCGATATTGAAAATCATCAGCGCCAGCATGGCTCCGATGCTGGCCGACGGCAGTGTAGAGAGAATGGTGAAAGGATGCACCAGGCTCTCGTAAAGAATGCCGAGCACGATATAAACGGCCAGAACGGCCGTGATCACGAGGTACTTTTCCGTCGCGAGTGACGATTGGTAGGCCTGCGCCGTTCCTGCAAAAAAGCCCCGCACCGTGGAAGGCATGCTCAGCCTCGTTTCCATCTGGCTCACCTCACGGACCGCGTCGCTGAGCGACATACCATTGGCCATGTTGAAGGACACGGTCACGGACGGGAAAAGGCTGGTGTGATTCACCTGCAGAGGCGTCGTGCTGGTATTCGCCGTGGTCATGGCGGACAGCGGGCTCATCGTATTGATTCCGGCGCCACCGGAAGAGGAGCCGTTATTCAGCCAGATATCGTTCAACCCTGCCGGCGATGCCCAGTACTGCGGAGCCACTTCCATCACCACGTAGTACTGGTTGAGTGGGGTATAGATCACGGAGACTTCCGACTGCCCGAATGCGCTGTACAGCGATGAATCGAGCGTCTGCGGGGTCTGGCCCAGCCGCGCGGAGGTCACGCGGTCGTAGTTCAGCATCTCCTCGAGCCCGCCGTTTTGCTGGTCCGTGTTCACATCCTGCAGCCCAGGCAGCTTTCTCATGTTGGTCAACAGCAGCGGTCCCCACTTCGCCAGATCGGGGATGTTGTCGGACTGAATCGTGTACTGATAGAGCGCGTTGCCGCCGCGTCCGCCGATTCGGATGTCCTGAGCGGGCTGCAGGAAAACCGAGGCGATGGGCAATGCGCTGATCTTTGTCCGTATCTGGTTGATGACCTCCATCGCACTGGTCGTCCGCTGCCCCGGCCCCTTCCCCAGCGGCTTAAGGGACATGAACACGAAGCCTCCATTGCTGGCGCCCTGCCCGCCGGCGTAAGCATTCACGTGAGCTACCGCGGGATTCGCTTTGATAATGTTCACGGTCTGGAGCAGCGAGTACTGCATGAAGGGGAACGAGGCATCCTGGGGACCCTGCAGGCCGCCGAAAATGACACCCGTATCCTGCTGCGGGAAGAATCCCTTGGGGATTCTCACAATCACCACCAGGTTCAGTGCAATCGTCAGCCCCAGCACGATCAGGATGAGCACCGGATTGTCGAGCGCCCACGCCAGGGAATGACGGTATCCGGAGAGCAGTCCGTTGAAGAACCCTTCGCTGGCACGATAGAAGAGGTTGTGTTTTTCGTTCTGGTCCTGTGGCTTCAGCAGGTGTGCGCACATCATGGGTGTCGTGGTCAGAGAGATGACCATCGAGACGATAATCGCCACCGAAAGCGTGATGGCGAATTCTCGGAAGAGACGCCCGATAATCCCGCCCATCATCAGGATTGGAATGAAGACAGCGATGAGCGACATGCTGATGGAGAACACCGTGAAACCGATCTCACGGGCTCCCACCAGCGCGGCGTTGAACGCCGGCATGCCGCTTTCCAGATGGCGCGTGATGTTCTCCATCACCACAATCGCGTCATCCACCACGAACCCCGTGGCAATGGTCAGCGCCATCAGCGACAGGTTGTCGAGGCTGAACCCGAGCAGGTACATCACGGAGAAGGTTCCGATGAGCGACACCGGTACCGCGACACTGGGAATGAGGGTGGCGCGCGGGCTGCGCAGAAAGATGAAGACCACCAGTACCACCAGCACGACCGAACCCATCAGCGTCTTCTCCACCGTCGTTACCGAGGCGCGGATGGTTGTGGTTCGGTCCAGAACAATCGTCGTCTTGATGCCCTGTGGCAACACGGCCTCGAGGAAGGGAAGCTGTGCCTTGATATTGTCGACGGTCTGGATGATGTTCGCGCCCGGTTGCCGGAAAATGATGCAGGTTACCGCTTTTTTGCCATCCGTGTAGCCGGCGGTGCGAATATTCTGCGTCGAGTTGTAGACACCAGCAACGTCAGAAAGCCTGACCGCTGCGCCGTTGTGGTAACCGACGATGAGCGGGGCATAATCGGAGGCCTGCGAAATCTGATCGTTGGTGATGATGTCGGCCGTGACCGCGCCATTGGAGAGCTGTCCGCGCGGCTCGTGCGCGTTCTGCAGGCTCAAAACCGACTGCACGCTGCCGAGGGTTAGTCCGAAGCTTTCCAGTTTGGTCGGGTCCACCTCGACGCGCACCGAAGGCGTTGCGCCACCGCCAACCCCGACCTGCCCGACTCCATTGATCTGCGAAAGTTTCTGTTCCAGAATTGTCGATGCCAGATCGTAAATCTTGGTCACATCGTACTTATCCGAGGTGAGGCCGATGATCATAATCGGCGAGTCGGCGGGATTGATCTTGCGGTACGAGGGATTGGAAGGGAGATTCGCGGGCAGGTAAGTGCGTGCTGCGTTGATCGCAGCCTGGACATCGCGCGCGGCGCCGTCGATGTTGCG
>Ga0210398_10000223_pt1 | contig 70575 bp, 66 predicted proteins | sample IncBWC4OmetaG_FD_161047 | JGI IMG/M metagenome (GOLD analysis project Ga0210398, IMG submission 161047) | Forest soil microbial communities from Barre Woods Harvard Forest LTER site, Petersham, Massachusetts, United States - Inc-BW-C-4-O | ecosystem: Environmental > Terrestrial > Soil >... | reverse complement strand
TACGCACCCGTTCGCCACTGCTTTTATATCCACTTGCGCTTCAATAAAAACCGTTCGACTTGCATGTCTTAACCACGCCGCCAGCGTTCATTCTGAGCCAGGATCAAACTCTCCGAAAAGAGTTCAATATCCTAGTGATTCTTTGAACTACTAAACTTGATGCCGATTTTCACCGGCATCTTTCTATTTGAATGTTGATTGGGGGTCCCAATCAATCGCACAAAGTAAATTTCAAAGAGCTCTTTCCCATGAGGGAAAGATGTCCACAAGAGGGACTTTCATTTGGTCCGTCAATACATTTTCCGAATATTTTTCAGAAAAGAATTTCCGGAAAGAACCGCCGATCTCGTGGAGGCTTCTTTCGCTCGACCCGCGTTTTTTGGCGCAGGGTGCTGAAGGAAGGGAGGACGGAAAATGCTAACTCCCGAACGGGATACAAGCCCTTTCTCAAAAAAGTTTTTCACAGGGATTTTTTCCGCTGCCAGCCAACGGCTTGCGCAATATTATCGATGACAAAAAATGCGCAGGTTCCCGCGCGTCCGCCCGCGGGTTTTTTGTATCCAATATGTTAATACAAGCGCGCCGGGCGGCGGCGCTCACTCGTCCGGCAGGCGCGCGATGCGCTTCGCCAGCGGCGGGTGCGTCGGGAAAATCGCGGCGGTTTTATTGGCGCCGCCCATCTTCAGCCGGATCAGCGTCGCGCGCAGCCCGCCGGGGGCATAGCCGGTGGTTGCGGCCAGCGCCCGGCCGCCCTTGTCCGCCGCGTATTCGGTCTTCGGGTCGAAGCCTTTTTCAAACAGGGTCGTCGTCACCGAGTTCACCGCCCCGCTAAATTTTGCAAAATCGTCACTTTTCATCGCGGCGAGATCCGACACCCCCGAGAGAAAGTCCCCGCGTTCGATGATTTTCAGGGCATGCCGCTGGGTGACGTGCGTGATTTCGTGGCCCAGCACGCCGGCCAGTTGGTCGTCGTTGTCGCCCACCAGGTCGTAAAGCCCCTTGGTGATGAACACATAGCCGCCCGGCGCGGAAAACGCGTTGATCGAATCCGAGTTTAAAAGGCCAAACTTGAAATTGAGCTCCTGCCGGTCGCAATAACGGGTGAGCGACTTGCCGATGAGATTCACGCGCTGAGTAGCCGCGGCATCCTTCCACACCCCGCCGAAGCGCGCGACGATCTCTATCGCCACGGCGCCGCCGATCGAATTTTCCTCCTTCAGGTCGATGCCGACCGTCCCCTTGACGAGGCTGCCAACGTCCTTGGCGGCCTTGAACGGGTCGAATCCGTTGAGGCTGAATTGGGCGAGACACGTGCCCACGGTCGCCGCCAACGCCAGCCCCGCGAAGGCCAGCCGTCCGCGCTTCATTTGTATTCCCCCAGTTTTTTCGCCTGCAGGTACGCCGTCACCGCCGCGTCGTCGACTTGGGCGCTCTGCCGCTCGACCCATTCGACATCTTCCTTGGCCTCGCCGAGGCCCTTTTGGTCGCCGTAGTTTTTGGCCACGTCATCGAGCGGGCGCGCCGCGATGCTGGCCGTCGTGTCCGATGCGCTCGAGGGCAGGAAATCCGTCTTGTGGTCCGCGGAGGGTTTTTGCCCGGCGACGTTGCCGGCGAAAACCCAGCCGCGATCGTCGCCGGCGGAGACGAGCAGCCACGCACCGTTGACCTGCTCGACGTTGAGCTCGGCGGCATAGCTGATCTTGGCGACGGGGTGAGCCAGCGCTTGCGGCTGATCGAGCAGGTTGGTCTCGAGTTTCTTCGTGTAAGCCTTGTCGCCGACATCGTAGGCCAACAGCGCGGATGCGCAGAAGAGAACACCTGCGCCGAGCCAGAATCGCGCGTGGGGTTTCATTTCGCTTCCATCTGATAAATGCCCTGCCAGTCGTCGGGTAAAGGTTTTTCCAACATGGCCGTGGCCCAGTCGAAGTATTTCACGGCCATGGCATCGGCCGGCGCAATCGCCCGGGCGCGGGCGAAGGCGGCGGCGGCCGCGTTGAATTCCTTGCCCATGAATCGCGCATAACCTTCGCCGTACACGGCGAGAAAAGCGCGCCGGGTGTCGTCGAGCTGCGCGGGCCAGTCGATGAGCTCGTGCACCTGCACGGCCTGCTGCCGGCCCTTGACCCGCAGGCGCGCAATCGGGCGCGTGACGACCTGGCCGCGCACGCGGCGCTCGGTTTCCTCGCCGATGAGGATGCTCGTGCCAAATTCCTTGTTGGCGCCCTCGAGGCGCGAGGCGAGGTTCACCGCGTCGCCGATCACCGTGTAGTTTTTCTTCCGCTCCGAGCCGAGGTTGCCGACGATCATGGAGCCGGTATTGATCCCGATGCGCGCGGCCAGCTTCACCCCCTCGCGTTTCTCGATCTCGATATTGACGAAGGGAAGACGGTCGCGACAAGAGAGCGCCACGCGGCAGGCAGCCAAGGCGTGATTTTCGAGTGACTCGGGGCTGCCAAAAACACCCATGAGCGCATCGCCGATGTATTTATCGAGGTAACCGCCTCCATCGATGATGAAGGGGCTCATTTCATTAAAGTAATGATTCACCAGCCACACGAGCCGCGCGGGATCCATTTTCTCCGACAAGTCGGTAAACCCGACGATATCGGAAAAAAACACGGTGATATCGCGCTTCTCGCCGCCCAGTTTGATGGAATCGGGATCGCGGAGCAGCTGCGTGACCACCCCCGGCGAGACATAGCTGCCAAAAATGGCCTGGATCTCGCGCTTGCGGTTCTGCTCGCGGAGAAAATTTCGCGAAGTGATGCACAGCAATCCCAGGCCGACGCCCGCCAGCGGTGAGGCTGGCGCCAGCCATACGCCCCAGTTGAGCCCAAGATAACTGCCGCCAAATGCCGCCGCCGCCAGCAGGGCCGCCAAGGCGGCGGTCAGGCCCAGTCTCGGCCATTGCCAGCCCACCGTAAAAATCACCGCACCGAGCGCTATCGCCAGGCCTAACAACTGCCACCGCGGCACCGCGCGGATAAACCCGCCACTGGTCGCATCCTCCCACGCGGTCCAATGCACCAGCACGCCGGGTTCCTGCGCGCCCACCGAGGTGGCGACGAGATCGTGGGCGGAACTGTAAGTGCCCGCGGCGTTCACGCCCACGAACACCACTTTGCCCCGCACTTGGTCGAAATCACCGCCGTGCAGTTCCGCCGCCTTGGCCAATCCGTCCGCCACCCCATCCGGCGTGTAATCGGGGTACGCCCGGTTTACCTTTTCCAAAATCTCGTAGCCCTGGGAAACAAAAGGTGTCGCCGGCAAGACAGGCACCCCGGCCTGCCGCAAGGCGTCGAGGCCGCCATACCACCGAAGCATCGGCGCGGCCGACGGCGGATTCGCCGAACCACCACTGGCCCGCTGAGCCAGGGATTTCGGCCAGGGATAAACCCGCATGACATTATCCGCATCCGTGTCGGCGTCGGCCAGGCCAACGCGCTCTTCCAGCCCAAGCCTGGCGTTCGTTTGGCCGAACGCCCCTTCCCAAAAAATGGGCCCTTTGCCCTTCAAACCGCCCAAAATGACTTCGGGGCAGGCCGCCGCATAGGCGGCCAGGTTGGCATCGTTTTCCGCGTCTTCCGAAGGCTCCAGGAAAATGAAATCCATGACGACCTGCTTGGCCCCCGCCTGATGCAACCCGGCGATCATGGCGGCAAACAACGTCCGCGGCCACGGCCATTTTGAGGCAAATGGGTCACGGGAAATGGCCGCCAGCGATGATTCATCCACCAAGACAAAAGCCGAGTTGGCCGGCACCGTTGGCTGTCGCCAGGGGTGTTGCTCCGCCCAATCGACCATGGCCCAATCGAGGTATTGGCTGCGATCGGACAGGTGAAATCCGAGCAAAATCGCGAGCCCAGCCCCGGCAATGGCAAGGTTGATCGACCACCCCTTTTTCATAGGCAAAATTGGCCCAAAATCGGTGGTTTTTTCATTTTTCGGGACCCCTAAAATCAATAAAAAATACGGCCATCCGGGGCTGTTTTTGAGGTTTTTAAGCCCATTTAGGCCTTTTTTCGCCTAAAAATGAAAGATTGCCAGTTCATAAGTTTTTATTTTGAACGCCAACAGCCTAAATGGCACTAACCCACGTCCTCCAACTCAACCAAGGCCAATTTTGGACTTAAAACAAATCAAGCAGATCATCGATTTAATGAAGAGGTCAGACCTGACCGAATTTGAAATCGAAGAACAGGGGTTTAAATTAAAAATTTGTCGTGGCCCGGATGGTGTGCCGGCGGTTTCGGGGGGTCAAATGCCGATCCACACCCCGCCACACATGGTCGTGGAGGCTCCGCGCCCTGCGGTCGCAGCGGCGCAAGATACCCTGCCGGCGGCAACGCTGACCGCGGTGAGCACCGCACCAGACGAGCCCGGCGTGTCCTACATTAAATCTCCCATGGTCGGGACTTTCTACCGCTCGGCCTCCCCGGAGAGCCCGCCCTTTGTCGAAATCGGCGCCAAGATCGAGGAGAAGACCGTCATCTGCATCATCGAGGCCATGAAGATCATGAACGAGATCCAGGCAGAAACCAAAGGCAGCGTCCTCGAAGTCCTCGTTGAAAACGGCCAGCCGGTCGAATACGGCCAGCGCCTCTATAAAATCAAAGTCGGCTGAACCCTTCCATTGAAACCGCTGATCTTCGCCAAGACGCTGATTTTGAATAATTAGTGTTCGAAGCGAAAGTTGGCGGTTTCGTCATTTTTTATCTCTCGATGATCCAGAAAATCCTCATCGCCAACCGCGGTGAAATCGCCCTCCGCATCGTGCGCGCCTGCCGCGAACTGGGCATCAAGACGCTCGCCGTTTATTCGGAGGCCGATGTCCAATCCCTGCATGTGCAGCTCGCCGATGAGGCCATCTGCATTGGCGGACCCAAGAGCTCCGACAGCTACCTGCGCGCCGACCGCATTATCAGCGCGGCCGAGATCGCCGATGTGGACGCCATCCATCCGGGCTACGGCTTCCTGTCGGAAAACGCCAAGTTCGCCGAGCAGTGCGAATCCTGTAACATCAAGTTTATCGGCCCGAAGTCGAAATCCATCAAAATCATGGGCGACAAGGCCATCGCCAAGGACACCGTCCGCAAAGCCGCCGTGCCGATCGTGCCCGGCAGCGACGGGCCGGTGGAAACCGAAGCCGAGGCGATCAAGGCGGCCCGCAAGATCGGTTATCCCGTCATCATCAAGGCCGTCGCCGGCGGTGGCGGCCGCGGCATGCGCATCGCGCACAACGACATTTCCTTTGCCAAGGAATTCCACGTCGCCCGGAACGAAGCCGAGAAGGCCTTCGGCAACGGCGCGGTTTACCTCGAGAAATACATCGAGAAACCCCGCCATATCGAGTTCCAGATCCTAGCCGACAGCCACGGCAAGGTGCTCCACCTCGGCGAACGCGACTGCTCCGTCCAGCGCCGCCACCAAAAGCTCATTGAGGAGTCCCCCTCGCCGTTTTTGACCGCCGACCTCCGCAAGCGCATGGGCAAGGCCGCGGTGCGCGCCGCCGAAGCGGCCGAATACGAGAATGCCGGCACCATCGAGTTCCTCGTCGATGCCAAGGGCAATTTCTACTTCATCGAGATGAACACGCGCATCCAGGTCGAGCACCCGGTCACCGAGGAAGTCACCGGCATCGATTTGATCAAGCAACAGATCCGCATCACCAACGGCGAGAAACTCGATTTTGACCAAGGGGACATCAAGTTCGAGAAGCACGCCATCGAGTGCCGCATCAATGCCGAGGATCCCGCCCGCAATTTTGCCCCCTCGCCCGGCACCATCGGCCTCTATTATTCACCCGGCGGCCACGGCGTCCGGCTCGATTCCCATGTTTACGGCGGCTACACCATCCCGCCCTACTACGATTCGATGATCGGCAAGCTCATCTGCTTTGGCTCGACCCGCAAAGTCGCCCTCGAACGGGCCTACCGCGCCCTCAGCGAATACATCATCCGCGGCATCAAGACCACCATCCCGCTCCATAAGGCCATCATGAGCGACCCCACCTTCATCGAAGGCAAGGCCACCACGGCCTACATGGATGACTTCCTGAGCCGCACGCCGCCGGATCTTTTCTCTTAAGCGGTGCGTAGTTGGTAATTGGTAGTTAGTAGTTGGTATCCAGCCTTAACACCCAACGTCCAACACCCAAGTCGGACGCAGAAAACAGATCGAAGTTGAATGTTGAGCGTTCGATGTTGAGCGTTGGACGTTCATCGCGGTCGTGACACCGTGATGCAGCTCCATTCGCCCATCACGCGGAATATTTCACGCCAGCCGGGGGTCACCGCCGCGAAGGCCGCGCGCACTTGATCGAGTTCCTTGGCCAGGATTCCACTCAAGACCAGCTCGCCGCCCGGCGCCACCGCGCCGGTCAGTTCGCGGGCAAAGCGCATGAGCACATCCGCCTGGATGTTCGCCAGCACAAGATCCGCCGACCGGCCTTTCAACCCGCCCACCAGATCGCCGGCAAAAAACTTCACGCGGCCAACCATTTCGTTGAGCGCGGCGTTCTCCCCGCTCACGCGTACCGCCTCCGGGTCGTTGTCGAAACCGGTGACGTCACTAAATCCCAACAACGCCGCGGACAACGAAAGAATCCCTGAGCCGCAGCCCGCGTCGATCACGCGCGCGGTCTTTCGATTTCCGCCCTTGGCCGCAAACTTCGTGTCGAACGCCACCAGGCGCTCGACGCACAGCCGAGTCGTCTCGTGGTTGCCGGTGCCGAATGCGAGGCCCGGGTCAAGCCACAGCACGGCGTCGCCCGCCGGCAGCTGGAATTTTTCGCGTTCCCACACCGGCACCCAGTGCAACCGGCCGAACTGCCACGCCTTGAAATGCGCCTTGTAGCTGTCGCGCCAGTCCGCGTCCGCCAGCACGCGCAGCTCCGGCTCGCCGGCGGAAATGAGGGGACTCAACTCCGCCCATGCGGCGCGCGCCGCAGCCTCGTGGGGAAAAATGCCCACAACCCAGGCGCGCTTGGCAATGGCATCCTCGAGGACGCTCCAATTGCCCGCGCCAAGCTCGAGCAGGATGTCCTCGACCGCGCCGGCGGTGTCGGGAGACATCTCGGATTTGATCTCAATCAGGGGCATGGCAGCAGTAGTTGGTAGTTGGTGAAGCAGGCGTTCACGGTTTGGCATTCGTCCATTGTCACTTGGCTCCCCACCACCTTCAGCCATTCAGCTCTTCAGTTTTTTAGCCCTTCTCGCTGAGGCGCGCGATCACCGCGGGAAGCAGCGCATGCTCGGCCGCGTGGACTTTTTCCGTGAGCGTCTCAATCGTATCGGTGGGTTCGATACGCACGGCGGCCTGGTCGAGGATCGGGCCGCCATCGACCTCGGACGTGACATAATGCACGGTGCAGCCGGTGGTCTTCGCGCCGCTGCGCAAGGCCTGCCCGATGGCGTCGAGGCCGGGAAACGCCGGCAGCAAACTCGGGTGGAGATTGATGATTTTCCCGGCGAAGGCGTCGAGGAATCCGGGCTTCAGCACGCGCATGAAGCCGGCCAGGACCACGAGGTCGGGCTGCAGCGCGCGCACGGCGGTGATGAAACGCTGCTCCCCCTCGCCTTCGAGCTTGGTCTTGAACGGCGCGGGATCGACGAACTGCGCCGGCACGCCGAAGCGCGGGCCGAGCTCGAGGATTTTTGCGTCCGGCTTATCGGAAAAGATCGCCGCGACACGCGCGCGGCCGAGACGCCCGGCGGCCTGCACCTGCAAGATGGCCCCGGCATTGCTGCCGCGACCGGAACCAAGGATGACAATTCGCATGGGGATTTAGCGCATTTTTGGTTTAGGCAGACCCATCATGGACGAAATTGTCATTCCGAGCCGCGCGAGGAATCTCCGAAATTGAAAAGAACGTCCGAGATTCCTCGCGCGGCTCGGAATGACAAAATAAGTGATGTGTCGCAAAGGCATGCCGATGTGCCCAATTAAATCGAAATGTTCTAGCAGCAGGTCAGATTTCGCCCGCGGCTTTGATTTTGGCGATGAGATTCGTGGTGCTGAAGCCGGGCAGGAACGGCAGGAACTCGATCTTCGTCCCGGCTTTTTCGAGGGCCGCGCGTTCGCCGGGATCGAGCTTGTCGAGCGCGTAGTCACCGGCCTTGCAATAAATGTCGGGCGACAGCGCGCTGATTTCCGCGTCGAGCCTCGGCGTGGAGAAAACAAAAACGGCGTCGACGCAGGCGAGCGCGGCCAGCGCGTAGGCGCGCTGTTCCTCGCCTTGCACCGGGCGCGACGGGCCTTTCAGCGCGCGCACGCTGGCGTCGGCATTGAGCGCGATGAAGAGCACATCGCCGAGCGCGCGGGCTTTTTGCAAAAAGTACAGGTGCCCGGTGTGCAGCAGGTCGAAGACGCCGTTGGTCAGCACGACTTTTTTGCCCATGACGCGCGCGGCTTCGCGCCGGGCCATGGCCGCATCGAGCGTGAGCAGCTTGGGATTTTCTAAATTCACAGAAGGGAAACCACTCATGCACACTAAACGGCACTAATCATTTTTCCGCGGATTGGGCGGACGATCGCGGATTCGGATTCATGCCTTTGAACCACTGATGTACACTGATGAGCACTGATAGGCTACTGGAAAACTGTGCTGCCAGCGCAGCACACGGCCAAAGGCCGTGTTGGCCGTCGAGTTGCGCCAGAAAGCGCTGATGCAGCGTTTTCTGATCGCAACGACAGCCCAGCATAGTTTTTCCGCAGCCTGCTAACATCCGCGTTAATCCGCATTATCCGCGGAGAAAGCATTAATAAGTGCCCATAAGCGCTCATAAGTGGTTAAATGCCTCAGAAAAACTTCTTCGCTTTTTCAAAGAAGCTGCGGCCGACCGGATGGTCGGCGTCGCCGCTGAGGTGGGCGAAGTTTTCCAGGGCCTTGCGTTGCTCGGCGGTGAGGCTCGTCGGCACCTCGACCTGCACGCGCACGAGCTGGTCGCCATGGCTGCCGTCGCGGATATGCGGCATGCCCTTGCCGCGCAGGCGGAAGGTGGTGCCGCTCTGCGTGGCGGGGGGGATTTTGAGCGAGGCCTTGCCGGACAGCGTGGGCACCTCGATCGTGCCGCCGAGGGTGGCGAGCGTGAACTTGATCGGGATCTCGCAAAATAAACTGTCGCCCTGCCGCTCAAAAATTTCGTGCTCGGACACGCTGAGCACGATGTAGAGGTCGCCGGCGGACCCGCCTTGCACGCCGGCCTCGCCGTTGCCGCCGGAGCGCAGGCGCGAGCCGGTCTCGACCCCGGCGGGGATGCGCACGGTGAGCTTCGTCGTTTTGGCGCTGCGGCCTTCGCCGCGGCACTGCGTGCACGGCTTCTCGACGCGCGTGCCCGTGCCGCCGCAGGTGGGGCAGGTCTGGGTGAACGTGATGATGCCGCCCGAGCGGCGGATCTGGCCCGCGCCGCGGCAGGTCGGGCAGGTGACGCGCTTTGAGCCGGGTTCGGCGCCGTTGCCGTGGCAGCGCTCGCACTCGACGAGTTTGCGAAACGAAATTTCCTTTTCCACGCCGCGGGCCGCTTCCTCGAGCGTGATCTCGAGGTCGTAGCGCAGGTCGGCGCCGTCGTGCCCGCTGTCGCGGCCGTTGCCGGCGCCGAACATCTGCTCGAAAATGCCGCCGCCACCGCCGCCGCCCTGGCTGAAAACCTCGCGGAAGATATCGAATGGATCGTGGAAGCCGCCGGGGCCGCGCGGGCCCGCGGCGCCGCCCTGGGCGAAGGCCGCATGGCCGTAGCGGTCGTAGGCGGCGCGCTTGTCCGGGTCTTTCAGCACCTCGTACGCCTCGGAAACTTTCTTGAAAGTCTCCTCGGCTTCCTTGTTGCCGGGATTTTTGTCCGGGTGGTACTGGATGGCCTTCTTGCGATAGGCTTTTTTCAGTTCCTCCTCGGTGACGCTTTTATCAACGCCGAGCAATTCGTAGTAGTCTTCCTTCGCCATGGTGTCGGTCGGCTGGAACGCGCGACTAGATTATCAGTGTTTTTTCTGCTCCCTGGCCGGGCCGCCCGAGAGCACCACGCTGGCCGGGCGGAGCAGGCGGCCATTGAGCGAGTAGCCGGGACGCACGACATTGAGCACATGCTCGGCGGGCACATCGGCGCTGGGTTGGTGGGAAAGCGACTCGTGCTGGTGCGGATCGAAGGGCTGCCCCGCGGCGGGAATGATTTCCTTGAGGCCGTGCGGGGCCAGCGCGCCCTTGAGCTGGCCCAGGACCAGCTCGACGCCGCCGGCGAGCGACTTCAGGTCGGCGCCCGGTTGCCTGGTCGCGGCGAGCCCGAGCGCGAGATTGTCGAGCGCGGGCAGCAAATCCTCGAGCACGCGCGAAATGGCGAACTGCCGCAGCTCTTCCTTTTCCCGCACGGCACGGCGGCGAAAATTCTCGAGGTCGGCCGTGGTGCGGAGGAAACGGTCGTAGTTGTCGGCGGCCTCTTTTTTGGCGGCGGCCAGCTGCGCGGCCGGATCGGCGGATGCACCCGGCGCCGGCTGCGCGGGTGCTCCCGGAGAGTCGGGTGGAAGAACGTCGGGCTGTTCGGAAGCGGTCATAAGCCGCCAACTAAACTATTGCTTTGGCTTTTCTTCAAGCGAATCGAACAAGCCTTTGAACAAATCTTTCGTTTTCTGGCCAGTGCCTTGCAGGATGCCGCCGGTGTCCTTGGTCACCACCCCGAGCTGTTCAAGGATGGGCGCCGGGATCATGAGGTTGAGCAGGTTGTTGGCGAATTTTCCGGCCCCGGCCTCGGTGAGATCCGCGAGGAGCGGCACGCTGATTTGCTTGAGATCCGTGATATCCGTGAAGGTACGGTTGATGTTAACGTTAATCTCATGCACGCTTGGCTCGGCGCCGGAGTAGTCGGCGATGATGATCTTATCGAGTTTCACCACGAGGTGGCGGATGAGAAACTGCTTGGGCGGCTTTTTTTCCGCCGGGGCGGCGGCGGGCGTGGACTGGTCTTTCTGGTCCGGGGTTTTTTCCTCCGGATTGGCGGCCTGCACGCCCGCCTTGAAAGCATCGATGTTGGTCTGGCGCTGGGCATTCTTGACCACGGCGATGAACGCGACGTCGAAAACGGCCTCTTTCACCACGACGCGGTCGCTGAAGACGGAGCCGGGCTCGACCGCCGTCTTGAACTCATTGACGGAGACAAAGTCAGCTTGCGGAAAGGTGTCAGGATTGTTGATTTTGAGCTGGCTGACATAAACACTCGCGGTGAAGGGATTGACGTAGAGGCGATTCACCGTGGCATCGAACCCCGTGCGCTTTTTAATGAGGCCGGTCACGATGGACGGCAGCAACAGCATCCACATGAGGGCGAAAGTCGCCGCGAGCGCGAGGGCGAAAACAAACAGCTTGGTCAGGATATTCCCACGGCGGGGGCAAATGTCGGGGGCGAGAGTTTTCATAGGCTGGTAGTGTGGAAATTTTCCGTGATGAGTGCAATCACGCCGCTGAGCGCCTCAAAGGTGAAAGCCCCGCCGTGCGGGAGCAGGGCGTTGTCGCCGCGCACGAGGGTTTCACCGCTGGACCCGGCCAGGCGCAGGCTTCCAGCAACGACACTGATCAGGCGCGGTTGTTCGCCGGCGGCGAACGATAATTTTTCGTCCTTGGCCAGGGGCACCCGGCGGATGAGGAACTCGGGGCAGTCGGTGATGACGGCGGTCGTGGGCGCGCCGCGCACAACCGCCGGCGCGGGATCATCCCACAGGATCGAGCGAAGCGACTCGGCCAGGTGGAGCTGGCGCGGCTTGCCATCCAGTCCCGCGCGGTTCCAGTCGAAAACGCGGTAGGTCGTATCGGAGTTTTGCTGGATTTCGAGCAGGAGATTGCCGGCGTCAATCGCATGAATCTGGCCGCTGCGCACCAGGATGGAATCGCCCGGCACGACGGGAAACCGGTGCACGCACTGCTCGACCGTGCCATCGGCGAGGGCGCGCTCAAACTGGTCGCGCGTCACGCCCGGTTGCAGGCCGACGATAAGATGCGCCCCGGGGGCGGTTTCGACAATGAACCAATTTTCCGTCTTGGGCTCGCCGCCGAGCTCCGTTGCGATTTTCGCCGGCGGATGCACCTGCAGGCTGAGCCGTTCGCGGCAGTCGAGCCATTTTACCAGCAAGGGAAACGGTCGTGCGGCCGGCCAGCCCGGCCCCATGATGTCGGCCGGGTGCTTTTCGAGCAAAGCCCGCAGCGTCTGACCGGCCAACGGGCCGGCGCGGACGACCGATTGGGCCTCGGACCGGTCAACCAAGTCCCAACTCTCGCCGACCGGGCGGTTGGCCGGAAGCGTGCGGCCCAAGGCGGTCTCAAGCGAGCGCCCGCCCCAGACACGATCGAAGTAAATTGGTTGAAAACGAAGCAGTTCGCGCATATTTGAAATCTGAGAGATTTGTGAAAATTGCCGCAGGGCCGATTACGTTTGACCGTAGAAATCGTTGGCTTGGAATCTCTGATGGCCTATTCTTGGGCCATTCCAAATGCGCAAACCCGCGAGTTCAAACCCAAAGAATGTCTCTGCCTTTGCCGGCGCACGCCACCGGCCCCGCTGGCTTCTTGGTGCAGTGTGTTTACTGCTCGCCGTGCTGTTCACCGTCGCACTGCTGGATTTCCGCCCAAACCAGAGCTCCCATACGACGACCAGCCCGACCGACACCAATCTCGTCGGGGTCTTCGGCTCCGATTTCTGCTTTTGGTCGCTGTATTTCATCGGCGTAAGCACGTATTTGATCCCGGTATTTTTCTTCTGGGCGTCTTATCTTTCCCTTCGCTCCGCGCGCCGGCTGGTTTTCACGCGGATCCTCGCGATGGTGTTATGCGTTGTGACGCTGGCGGGCCTGGCCGCGATGCAAAAAGCTTTTCTTAGCGATCAAAAATATTTCACCGACGGCCCCGGTGGCCTCGTCGGATATGCCGTCTACAACTATTCGTTAAAACAAACCTTCGGCGTCTTCGGATCGGGCTTGATGCTCGCGACGATTTACGGGCTGGGCATGCTTTTTATCTTCACCCGCGACGTCGCGGGTGAAATCGACCGCATCGTCGCCTCATATAACGAATGGCGCGAAGACCGGGGCAAAAATCGCGCTGAACGCGCCCAGGCCAAGCGCCTGGCCAAGGAAGCGCGCGCCAAGGAAAAAAACCTCAATATCGAGATCAAACCGACGCCCGCGGCGGCACCCGTGCAGAAAAAGCTCGTTCTCCCGCGCACCGGGCAGACCAACCCGCCTTTCCCGACCCGCACGGGCCAGACCAACCCGCCCTTTCCAGGGACCGAAGCCGCCGCGGGCGCCAAGCCCGCCGAGCCGGCTGCGCCCGCGCCCGAGGCAAAACCTGTGGCCAAAGCCGAGGCCAAACTCGAAATGCCCAAGCCGGCCAAGTCAGCTGAGGAGCCACCGGCCAAAGAAGAGAAGCCCAAGCCGGTCACGCCCGGCGGCAAGATCCCCCTCAACATCGTCAGGCCCGAGGAGCCGAAAAAAGCCGCGAAGTCGGCCATCCCCCAACGCGCTGACGACAATTACCAGTTTCCGCCGCTTTCCCTTCTTCAGGAGCAAACCAAGCCGACCGCCGCCAACAGCGAGGAAGAACACACCCGCAACGCCGAGAATCTCCTGCGCATCCTCGCCGAGTTCGGCGTCGAAGTCACCCTCGGCGAAATCCACGTCGGCCCCGTCATTACCCGCTACGAATTGGTCCCCGCCGCCGGCGTGCGCGTCGAGAAAATCGCCGGCCTCGACAAAAACATCGCCCTCGGCATGCGCGCGCAATCCGTGCGCATCCTTGCGCCCATTCCCGGCAAGGCCGCGGTCGGCGTCGAAGTCCCGAACCAGACGCCCACCCCCGTCGGCCTGCGCGAAATCCTGGAAAGTGAAGACTGGGTCAACGCCAAGGCCGAGCTGCCCATCGCCCTCGGCCGCGACGTTTCAGGCAAGCCGCTCGTCTCCGACCTGACAAAAATGCCCCACTTGCTCATCGCCGGCGCCACCGGCTCGGGCAAAAGCGTCTGCCTCAACGCCATCATCTCTTCCATCCTCTACAGCAAGACCCCCAAGGACGTGCGCCTGCTCATGGTGGATCCGAAAATCGTCGAGTTGCAGATCTTCAACTCGCTCCCGCACATGCTCATCCCGGTCGTCACCGCGCCGAAAAAAGTCCCGGCCGCGCTCAAGTGGCTGCTCCGCGAGATGGAACAGCGCTACCAGATTTTTGCCAAGGTCGGCGTGCGCAACGTCAGCAGCTTTAACTCGCGCAAGAAAATCGCCGATCCCGGGACCTCGCCGGCCGACGACCAGCAACAGCTCGCCGGCGTCACCCCCGACGACATCGAGGTCCCCGACCGGCTGCCCTACATCATCGCGATCGTGGACGAACTCGCCGACCTCATGACAACGGCACCGGCCGAGATCGAGTCGAGCATCGCCCGCCTCGCCCAACTCGCCCGCGCCGCCGGCATTCACCTCATCATCGCCACCCAGCGCCCCTCGGTCAATGTCATCACCGGCATCATCAAGGCCAACCTCCCCTCGCGCATCGCCTTCCAGGTCGCCTCGCAGGTGGATTCGCGCACCATCATCGACACCAAGGGTGCCGACACCCTCATCGGCCGCGGCGACATGCTTTTCTCGCCGCCCGGCTCCTCGCGCCTGGTCCGCGCCCAAGGGGCGTATGTTTCCGACGATGAAATCGCCAAACTCGTCGAATTTTTGAAGAAAAACGGCCCGCCCCAATACGCCCAGGCCGTGCAGGTCGAGATCGACCGCGATCCCGACGCCGAGGAAGACGACGAATCCGACGTGGCCGAGGGCGACCTGGGTGACGACGACGAGCTTTTCAAGCAGGCCGTTGACGTCCTCAAGTCCACCCGTCGCGCCTCCACCTCCATGCTGCAGCGCCGCCTGCGCATCGGCTACAACCGCGCCGCCCGCATCATGGAAATCATGGAAGAAAAAGGCATCGTCGGCCCCGAAAACGGCTCCAGTCCCCGCGAAATCCTGTCCGATTTGGACAAAATATAAAAAGTTCAAGGTTCCATGTTCAAAGTTCAAGGTTATCGATCCACGGTTCCAGACTCCCGATTCAAGGTTGAGCCGAGGGAACTTTGAACCCTGAACGTTGAACCTTGAACCCTTCGTGCAGTTCCTCCTTCCCTCTTCCCGCTTTTTCCCCTAACTGGAATTCATGCAGACCATTGGCGAACGCCTCGAGGAAGCGCGCAAGCGCAAGGGCATCTCCCTGCGCGAAGCCGCGGAAGCCACCAAAATCCGCGGTGACTACCTGCTCAAATTCGAGAGCAACCAGTACGATCTCAACCTGCCCGAGATTTATGTGCGCGGCTTTCTCCGCTCCTACGCCAGTTTCCTGAAGCTTTCGGTGGAAAAAATCACCGCCGATTTCGCGGCCCTGGGCCACCCGGCCGCGCGCTCCGGTCCCCGCATGCCCAGCCGCGAAATCTACGGCCGCATGGATTTGTCCGTCGCCTCCGGTCCTTCGACCACCGCGGTCGAGGCGCAACCCACCGCCGAAGCCGCCGCCGCGCCCGAGCAGCCACCGCCGCGCCGCATGCCCCAGCCTTTTCGGAACAACATGCCGAGCCCCGGCATCCCGCTCGATGTCATTCTAAAGTTTGCCGTCATCATCGTCGTCGCCGCGCTGCTTCTCATGTTGCTCGGTTGGGGCGCGAAGGAGATTTTCTTCGCCGGCGAGAAAAAGAGCCAGGCCACGGTCGTAACCGGCGAGATCACCGCCGCGCCCCAGCCGGTCGCCGATCAAACCATCACCCTCACCGCGCTCGGGCCGGTGGAGGTCCAGGTGAAAACGGTCCCGGACGAAAGACTCATCTACCGTGGCACCCTGGCGGCCGGCGATCGCATCCCGGTCAGCAAGCACGGCGCCGTTTTCATCACTTACACCGTGGGCAAAAACCTGCAGATAGAAATCAATGGCAAAATCTACGGGATGCCCACGACCGGCTACGATCGGGTGCGTATCGAGTGAAGGGTGGTCGGGATTATCCCAGCCAAATCGTACTCGCTCTCATACTCATTCTCCTACTCGGTGAGTTCTCACGGACCGATAACGAGAACGATTAAGAGAACGAGAACGAACGATGCAATTTACGCCCTCACTGCAGCCCCACGGGCTCGCCGAGAATTTCGCGCAACAGCCACGCGCGCCGCAGGCTGTCCGGCGCGCGCAGGTCCGCCAGTAATTTATCGCGGGCGCTCACGTCGGTCGCACCATCAGCGGCCGCCGGTTGTTCCATCTGCAGCGTGCGCCGGGCTTCGTCCAGCTCCCTGGATTTCTGTTCGTCTTGGATCCGCTGTTGCGCCTGGGCCTCGGCGTCAGCCTGCGCACGTGCTTGCATCTCAGCCACTCTTTTGGTTTCCGCCATCTGCCGCGCCAGCTCCTGGAAAATATTCTGCCGGGGCGGCGGCGAAGACGGCCCGGCAGGCGTCGGCGGGGACACCGGCAGGCGGCCCGCGCGTTCGGCGATCTTGCGGCGGATTTCTTCCTGCACGCGGCGGGTGCGCTCCGTCGTGTCGGGATCAAGGGAACTACGCGCCGGCTGCGACGGGCGTTGCCGCGCACCGGCCTTTTTCGCTTTGGCCAGCATGTTCGCCACGCCAATGGCGACAAAGACGACGATAAATAGATGGTTGAGTATCCAGTCCATAACGCCTCACTTTTTGTCGTCAGGATTGGCGATGCTCGACCGCATGGACGTGTCGGCCTGGATATTTTGCATCTTGTAATAATCCATCACGCCGAGCCGGCCGCTGCGGAACGCCTCGGCCATCGCGAGCGGGACCTGGGCCTGCGCCTCGACGACCTTGGCCTGCATCTCCTGCACGCGCGCCTTCATCTCCTGCTCGACCGCCACCGCGGCGGCGCGGCGGATCTCGGCCTGCGACTGCGCGATGCTCTTATTCGCCTCGGCCTGGGCTTGCTGCAACTTGGCGCCAACATTTTCGCCGACGTCCACGTCGGCGATGTCGATCGACAAAATCTCGAAGGCCGAGCCGACGTCGAGACCGCGTTTGAGTACGGTTTTGGAAATGGCGTCTGGCGACTCAAGTACGGCCTTGTAGTTTTCCGCCGAACCGATGGTGGAAACAATGCCTTCGCCTACGCGGGCAATAATCGTTTCCTCTTTTGCGCCACCGACAAAACGTTCGAGGTTGGTGCGAACGGTCACGCGCGCTTTCACCTTCACCTGGATGCCGTCCTTGGCCACCCCATCGATTGTCGTGCGCCCGCTGGCCGGGTTCGGACAATCGATCACTTTGGGATCGACGGACGTGCGTACGGCTTCGACCACCGATTTTTCCGAGCCCTTAGTGGAAAGATCGATGATGCAGGCATGATCCCAGTCAAGCGCCAGGCCGGCCTTGTGGGCCGCGATCAGCGCCTGCACGGTGGGCAAGACATTGCCACCGGCTCGATATTGCGCGGTGATTTGATCCAAGGTCAGCGATATTCCGGCCCGCATTGCCGTGATCCGAGCTTCAGTGATCATTCCGTATGGGTTTCCGCCCATGTAAAGCCCCACCAGTTTTGCGATGCCAACCGGCGCTCCGTTGAACAATGCCGTAGCCCATACCTTAACAACTGACAGCATAAGGCCCAAAAGAATGAGCAAAAAAAGGCCGATAACGCCGAGGATTCCATAGACTACGATATTCATGTTTTTGTGATTAAGTATTCAGGTTTTAGTGACAATAAGACGGAAATTATCGAGGCTGACCACGCGCAGCCGTTCGCCGCGCACCACATGCCCGCTCTGCGAAAACGCCTCGTAGCGCCGGCCCTCCACGAGCACATAGCCGCTGGGCGCGAGCGTCGTCAACGCCTCGGCGGTCTTGCCGACGACTTCTTCGGGATGTACCAACGACGACTGGGCGACCGCTCCGGAGATGGCCTGGATCGAAAGTTTTTTGGCAAAAGACGTCTTTGGCAGCCACACAAACTCCGCATAAAGCGTCACGCCCACTGCGACAAACGTGATCATGATCGCCAGCACGCCGCCATTTCCGCCAAAGCGTCCGAACGCCAGCGCAATGCCACCAATCAGCATCAGCGCACCGACGATGCCAAAGACCGGGCCGGGCGTGAACACTTCGAAAAACAAAAACACCAGCCCGAGCAAAAAAAGCAGAAGGATTGCGCTCATGCGTCCTTCCTTTCCACGATCAGATTGAAGTCCGAGCGGGCCGTCACCACGACGGTTGTGCCGGGATCAATCGCGCCAAGCGCCACCTGGGCCTCGTACCGCCGGCCATCGATCTCGATCTGGCCGCCGGGCCGCAGCGCCGTCACCGCCACACCGTGCCGTCCCACCAACTCACCGCCAGCCACCTGCAGTGACGAAGCAACCGTTGCTCCGACCACCAGTCGGTCCAAAAACAAGCCGCGCGGCAGGAAGCGCGCGATCGCCACGGCCACGACCACCGCGATCACCAGGCCAAGCCCGAGATTGAGCAACGGCGCGAGAAACACCCCGCCGGAAAAGGTCAGCGGCTGGTTGGGCCAGAGGTCGGCCATCGACCAGACGAGCGACCCGAACATCATCAGGAGGCCGACCAGGCCGAGAAATCCCGCGCTGTGAAAAAAAGCCAGTTCCATCGCCACCAGGATGAATCCGACGGCAAAGACCAGGATGGGTTCGTGCCCGGAAAATCCCGCCACGTAGTGACCGAGAAAAACCAAGCCGAGCAACACCGCCCCCGTGAAAACAAAGGCACCATGGCTCGGCAGCTTGAATTCGAGAAAAAATGCCAGCAAGCCCAGCCCGATGAGCACGGCCGAAAATTCGTTGAGCCAGACGGCGAGCCGCTCCGACCAGGTGACATCAAGCCGCGTCACGACATAACCACCCGCGCCAAATTTTTTCGCGAGCAGGTCATCGAGGTCTTTGGCAACGCCCGCCGCCAGCAACGGCCGGGGTGGAGAGCCGTAGGTCTTGATGGCCTCGTCGGCATCAAGCGAAAGCAGCCCGCCCGCGGGTTTGATGACCTGGTCGCCAATTTTCAGCTCAAAGTCCTTGTCGATCATCGCCGCCAGCACATCGCCGCGGTAACCCCGGCCCTCCGAGACCGCGCGGGTCTTGGCGCGCAGGAAGCTGGTCAATTTCAAACGCATCGTTTCCTGGATGTCCTCCCCGGTGGACGTCACCGCCGCCGCGGCGCCCATGATGCCGCCGGGTGAAAACCATATTTCCTGCGTCGCCGCCGAGATGAATGCGCCGGCCGACATCGCCTTGTCGTTCACATAGGTCGCCGTCGCCCCCGGATATTTATTAAGCGCATCCATCATATCGAGCGCCGTCTCGGCCGACCCGCCCAGCGTATCCATGTCGAGCACGACGAGGTCGGCTTTTTGCGCGATGGCCTCCTTCAGTCCGCGGCGCAAAATGTAGAGGATCGGGTCGGCAATTTCGCCATTCACCGGGATGACAAACACCACGGCCGTCTTGGCCGGGGCTGCCGCCGCCGGGGAGCCCGCCGCGGCACCGGCCCGCGCCCCCGTGGCCACCAACATGGCAGCCAAGGCCGCGAGGAGAAACCTGGAAAATGGCCCAAGTGAGGCACCGGATGAATGCGGCGCATAATCGGCCCGGGCCTTTGAGGATGGAGCGCGTTGACCCCAAGGCGCTTGTCCAGCCGAACCAATCGAGCGCGTTGGGGTCAACGCGCTCCACCTGCGGTGGAACGAACTCGGCTTACTGGACACTGACATGCAAACAACATCTTAAAGCCCGCCCCGCCACTAGCAAGCGCCGACCGGCCCGCGGGCATTACAATGCCGGGCTTTGTTTCCAACGATTAATTTCATTTCCAAGGTGTAAAAGTCTTTGCCCAACGCACTTTGTCATGTTTTCAAGGAAGCTCATGGAAAAAATTTCGTACCTTGGCACCAAACTGATGCGCTGGCAGGTCGGCTCCTCGACCTTCCTGGCGCGGCCCGAACTCGGCGCGCGGTTGATGAACTGGAACATCGCCCTCGGCGACGGTTCCGTGCGCGACGTGATTTACTGGCCCGAGCTCGCCACGCTCGACGGGTTCCACACCGTGCGCGGCGGCAACCCGATTTTGTTTCCCTTCAACGGCCGCTGTTTCGACAACGGCGAGATCTATTTCTGGCGCGGCGCCGATGACGTGCGCCGGCCGATGCCGATCCACGGCATCGCGCGCCAGGGCGAGTTCAAGGTCACGCACGCCAACGAGCGCGGTTTCACCGCCCTCTTTGTGCCCGGCGCGGAAGCGCGCGAATGCTACCCGTTTGACTACGAATTCAGCGTAACCTACCGCTTCGAATCGCTCGCCCTTTTTTGCGAGTTCACCCTGAAAAACCTCGGCCCGGTGCCGCTGCCGTGGAGCGGGGGGCACCATTTCTATTTCACGCTGCCGTGGAGCGAAGGCCTGGCGCGCGGCGACTACTCCATCCGCATTCCCGCGACCAAAACCTACCGCCAGGATTTCACCAACGGGCAGCTCGTGGCCGGCCCCCGCCTCGCGGCCGAGGAAACTTTTGCCAATAAAGAGCTGGTCGACTGCATCCACGTCGGCCTGCGCAGCAACGAAGTCGTGTTCGGAGAAAAAAAGGGCCCCAGCCGGATCACCATCCGCCACGGCGTCGATCGCGTGCCCGCGCCCGATGCCCCGATCGTAACCTGGACGGCGGACGACACCTCGCCGTTCTACTGCGTCGAGCCGTGGATGGGCCCGGCCAATGCCCCCGGGCACAAGGTCGGCCTGCACCAGGTGCCGCCGGGCGGCACCCAGACCTTCCTGGTCGAAGTGCGCGTGCAGTGAGGCTGACGCGGTCAGAAGTAGCGGGCATCGAGTAGCGAGTAGTGAGCATGCATGCGCGTCTTCCGTGGAAAATTCCTGGCTTCCGGGTTTCCCACTAAATCAACCCGTGTCCATCCGTGTAATCCGTGGTAAAAAGCCTTTCGATGTTCTCTGGTTGCCAAGGGGTGCATGGTGGAATTATTTTTCGACATAACATTCTGACGCCATGACCTGCCCGACCTTGTACCTCGCCGGCCTTTTCGATTTCGGCGGCACCGAAATCTTGTTGGTCATGGTCGTGGTGTTGATTTTTTTCGGCGGGGAAAAACTGCCCGGGGTCGCGCGCGGCCTCGGCAAGGCGATCCGCGAATTCAAAAAAGCCACCGCCGGCATCGAGGAAGAATTCAAGCGCGCCATGGACGAACCGCCCAAGCCCGTGAGAAAAAGCGGCCCCGGGCAAGGACCGACGAATCCACCTTTGCCGAAAACGGCCACGCCCGCGGGCCAGCCCGAAACGCCGACGACGGAGCATTCCGATTTCGAGCACGGTGAAAACTGAGGAATCGGATCTTACGCCAGGACAATCGTTCTCATTCTCGTAATCATCCTCGTTCTCATATTCGATCATTGGATCGAGAATGAGTACGAGAACGATTAAGAGAACGATGGACTTGGCCTAGAAAAATCGATGCACGCCGACGAACCACCCGTCCCGCTGCCCATCACCGGCGAACTCGACCTGCACACCTTTCGCCCCGGCGACGTCAGCACGCTGATTCCCGCCTATCTCGCCGAGTGCCGGGCGCGCGGAATTTTTTCCGTTCGCATCGTGCACGGGAAAGGCACCGGCGCGCTGCGCGAAACCGTGCATGCACTTTTGCGGCGCTCGCCCCTCGTGCAGGGCTTTCAACTCGGCAATGAAACGAGCGGCGGTTGGGGAGCGACGCGCGTGGCGCTGAAGCGCCACGAGCGTAAAAGCTGAAAAACTGAAGGACTGAAAGGCTGAAGAAAAAACGGTGAACGTGAACAACGGGCTTTTACCAACTACTAAATACCAACTGCCAATTACTAATTACTAATGGCTAAAAATGAAAGAGGCCGGGGCTTGCGCCCCGGCCTCTCGCAGTTCGTTCCTTAGGCGGTTATTTGCCCAAGGCCCGACGCCAACCCGCGGTACGGTAGTCGGAGGCCACGAGCGCCAGCAACGCGAGCACGGAGCCGCTGCCGATGAATGCATCGGCATGAGCACGTGCCACGATGCCGACGAGCATCAAGGCCACTCCGGCGAGTACCGCCGCGAGTTGGAACCCAACGAGGGTTGTGTGTTTCATGTTTGTATTCTGGTTCAGTTTAATGGCCGGAAAATCCGGCCGAGCTAATGATAGTCCCGATTTGCTATTATTAAAATTCTTTGTTACTATCGTTATCATAGTTTTAACCTATGGAATTGCATCAACTCCGCTACCTTGTGGCCGTGGCCGAAACGGGCAGCTTTACCCGCGCTTCCGAGCGTAACCACATAAGCCAGCCATCTTTAAGCCAGCAGATTATAAAGCTCGAGCGCGAGCTTGGCCACAAGCTATTCCACCGCCTTGGCCGGCGGGCCGTACCCACGGAAGTAGGCGCGGTCTTCCTGGAACGTGCCCGGCGGATTCTGGCCGAAGTCGACGGCACGCTGCGCGAACTCAGGGATGACCCCCACGCCCTGCGGCGCATCACGGTGGGGACGACGCCGACCATCGCGCCCTACCTGCTACCCCGGCTGCTCACCCGCTGCCGGCAAGCGCATCCCAACCTGCAAGTGCAGACGCAGGAGAATTTTCGCAATCCCCTGGTGCGGGCGATCGCGGAAGGCGAGCTCGACCTCGTGATCATTTCGCTGCCGGTGAGCGACCGGCGCCTGCACGTCGAGCCGCTGTTCAGCGAACCGCTGTTGCTGGTGGTCGGCAAAAATCACCGGCTCGCCACCAAGCCGCGCGTCACGCCGATGGATTTGGCGGATGAAATTTTTGTCCTGCCGGGAGACGGCAGCAGCCTCGCCCAACAAATCCAGCGTTTCTGCGGCGACAACGATTTCGAGCCGCACCTTGGTCACCGCTGCGCCCAAATCGCGACGGTCAAAGCCCTCGTCGCGCTCGGCGCCGGCATCTCGATCCTGCCGCTGATGGCGCGCGCGCCCGAAGATGCGGAATCCCTCATCTACCGGGATCTCTCCGGCCAGACCCCCAAGCGCGAGATCGGCGTGCTGCGCCACCTGCAACGTTACCAAAGCCGGGGCGCCGAGCAATTCCTCGCCATCCTGCGCGAAACCCTGGCTTCGCTGCCGACCCGCGTCAGTTAAACGCGGCTTCGTCGCAATGTTTTTACACCAAGATCGCAAAGATCGCCAAGTCGGTTTTCCGAAACGCTCTTTGTCATTCATAGCGCAGCGAAGTACCGAGGCCAAAGGCCAACAGTCTGACACCCATGAATACGACCTCTCATCATGCTCTGCTGTTTCGCGACCTTTGCGATCTTGGTGTAAAAATGGTTTTTGGGAAACCACGGCGCGCACGGCGGCGACGAGTGCGCAGCCTCGGCGGTCACGCCCCACCTTAAAGATCTAAATTCAAACTGTAATCGTCCCTATTTTTTTGCCACCCCGGCTGCGCCAACGACGACGAGCACGCCGCCACCGATCATGAACCAGGTGGCATCGGTAATGTTCACATCGCCATTCAAGCTTTTTTGGACGTCGGAGCTGACCTGCTGGGCTTTGCCTTTGAACGAATCGCGGACTTGAAAGCCGTGCCAAACGAGGCCGGCGCCGACAACGATGAGAATGAGGGCAATAATTTTATTCATGGGATTTTAAGTCGTGGAATCGATCGTGACATGATGGGGCTGGGCCGCGTCCTTGGGCAGCAGGAAATAGAAATCACTGCCTTCATTGGGGCGGCTGGTGCAGGCGATGGAACCGCCGTGGGTCAGCACAATTTCGCGGGCGATCGTCAGCCCAAGGCCGGCGCCCTTTTTGGCCTGGCCGGATACGCGGTAGAACTTTTCAAAGATAAACGGCAGGTTCTCCGCCGCGATGCCCGGGCCACGATCGCGCACGCCAAAGCGCACGAAGTTGTCCGGCGCGGGCTCGGCATAAAGCGTGATGACCCCGCCGTCGGGTGAATATTTCGAGGCGTTGCCCAGTAGATTGATGAAGACATGGCGGATGCGGTCGGAATCGACGTCCACCGAATCGAGCTTGGGCGCAACGCGCACTTCGATCGCCTGGCCGGCGGCATCGACGATGGCATGCATTTCGCGGGCGGCTTCGGCAAGCAAAGCCGCCACCGGCCGGCGGGCGAGGTGCAGTTGCGCAACGCCGCTTTCGAGGCGGTTGAGGTCGAGCAGGTCGTTGAGGATTTGCAGCAGGCGGTCGGCATCATCCCGCGCGGTCTCGACCAGCCCGCGCTGCGCGGACGTGAGCTGGCCGAGGTTTTCATTTTTCTCCAGCAGGAGATAGATGGCCAGGCGCAGGCTGGTGAGCGGTGTTTTCAACTCGTGGCTGACGGTGCCGACGAGGTTGCTCTTGGCATCGTCGAGCAGGCGAAACTTGGTGACGTCGTGGAGCAGCAGGGCCGCGCCGCCAAAACCAGTCAGGGCATCGCCGATGGCGAGGATGCGCGGAAGGAAATGCTTGGTCTCACGCCCCACGCGAAGCATGACGGTGTGCTCGTAGCCCGTGGGCAGGTAGTGGATGCCGGTGGCGAGCACGCGCTGGAGCGGCTCGGCCAGCGTGGAGGGAAACCCGGGCGCAAAATCGGGCGATTGGGCAACGGCTTCCGCCGCGGGATTGCGCAATTCGTGCCCGCCCGTGCGCGAGACGATGAAGACAGGATCGGGCACGGAGGTGAGCGTGGCTTCCATCGTGCGCTGGATGAGGAGCATTTTCTCCGTGGTGGCCTGGCGGTAGGTGCGAAGCTTGGCCGCCATGGCATTGAAGGCGCGGGCCAGTTCCCCGAGTTCATCGTCGGAGCTCACGGGCACATCGTGGTCGAGCCGGCCTTCGCCGAGCGCAACCGCGGAATCCTTGAGCGCCTGGATCGGCAGCAAGAACGAGCGCGCGAGGCGGTAGGACAAAAACACCGAAAGCAGGATCGCCCCGACCATGGCGGCATAGAGAAAATCCCGGCTGTATTGCGCCAGGCGCGCGGCCTGGGCCTCGGCCCGCTTCAGTTCGTCAAAATCGCGCTGGGTGATCGCGGTCAGGGCATCGAGCGTGGCATTAAGCGCGGATTCGGTTGCTTGATAGCTGGTGAGCGGCGAGAGCGTGCCCTCGGTCAGGAGTTGGTCGCCCTGCGCGGCAAATTTGCCGTAAGCCGCATCGAGTTTCTGGATCAGCGGAACGCGCGAGCTGCCGGCGGAAGCGAGTTCTTGTTCATGGAAGGACTTTTCAAAACGTTCGCGTTGCCTGGCGTAGGCGGCGCGCGCGGCAAGGGCATCGCCGCGTTGGGCGGTGGCGAGCGCGCCGTCCATCAGGGTGGCGGCCTCGCGCATGTCGTAGCATGCGCGCAGGGCGTCATAGCTGGGGAACAGCTCGTGCTCAATGGCGCGGGCGAGCTCGTTGCAGGTGTAAATGGCGCAGAGGCCGACCGCAATGGAGAGGAGCAGGAGGGGCAACAGGCCGAGGTAAAGGCGCGTGCGAAGCATGGAGCATCACATCAACCCGAGTTTCTGTCGTTTGCGATAAAGGGTGGCCGGGTCGATGCCGAGGATGCGCGCCGCCTCGTCGAGGTTTTTGGCCAGGCCGATGACGCGGCGCACATGCGCGGCTTCCAGCTCGCTGATCGTCACCCGCGCCCCGACGGCGATGGTGGAATCGATCGAGGTGCGCATGAAATTATCCGGGAGATCGGCCAGCTCGATCGTGGGGCCGCCCGCGAGGATGACGGCCCGTTCGACGACGTTGCGCAGTTCACGCAGGTTGCCGGGCCAGCCGTAGGCGGCGAAGGCGTCGCGCACTTGCGGCGAGAATCCGGTGGTTTTCTTGCCCATGCGGCCGGTGAAAAACTTCAGGTAATTATCGGTGAGGCGCAGCAAATCGGCCGGGCGGTCCTTGAGGCCGGGCAACGCCACGTTGATGACATTGAGGCGATAGAAAAGGTCTTCGCGGAAATGGGCGGCTTTGACTTCCTCAGCCAGGTCGCGATTGGTGGCCGCGATGACGCGCACGGTGGCCTTGCGGGGTTTAGGCTCACCAACGCGCTCGTACTCGCGTTCCTGCAAAAGGCGCAGGAGCTTGGGTTGGATCTCCAGCGGCATTTCGCCGATTTCATCGAGGAAGAGCGTGCCGCCCTCGGCCGCGGCGACTTTCCCGAGGGTGTCGACGACCGCGCCGGTGAACGAACCTTTGACGTGGCCGAAGAGTTCGCTTTCGAGCAGTTCGCGCGAGAGCGAGGGACAGTTCACCGTCACAAACGGTGCGTCGCGCTGCGCGCCGCGGCGGTGGATTTCGCGGGCGAGCACGCTTTTGCCGGTGCCGCTCGGGCCGAGGATGAGGATGGTGGCGGGCGTTTCCGCGGCCTTGAAGGCGATGGAGAGCGTTTTCTGCAGCGCGACTTCGGCCGAGCTGAGGTCGATCTCGGGTGATTCGTCGGCCAACTGGGTCTCAAGCTGCTTCACGCGCCGCTCAAGCGAGCGGGTCTTGGCGATTTTCCCGAGCACCTGGCGGATTTGGTCGGGCGTGAACGGCTTGGGGATGAAATCGAACGCGCCTTTGCGCATCGCCTCGACCGCCGCGCTGATGGTGGCGTAGGCGGTGAACATCACGACCGCCATGTCGGGCGCGGCCTTGAGCAGCTTGTCCAGCACGTCGAGCCCGTCCTCGCCGCCGAGGTTGAGATCCAGGAAGCAAACGTCGAAGGACTCCGCCTCGAGCGTTTTCAACGCGCGGACGCCCCCCGGCACGCTCACCACCTCGTAGCCCATCGTTTCAACAGCGATGGCGGTGGTTTTGCGGATACCCAGTTCGTCATCGACGATGAGGACACGCATAAATGTGGGTCTAAGCTAACCCTTGTTCGATGCAGGCCAACTAGAAAAGCCGAGGCGGGGCCACCTAAGGCAGCCCCGCCAGGTCCAGCTTCAACTAACAATCCCGAAGCTCTCGCCCCGGGAATTCAAAAAAAATCGCCCTGCAAAAAAGGACTCGCACTCAATGGATTCGGTGATGTTTGTGGTTTCGAAATAGAATGATCAGCGCAAAGATGAAAAAACAGCCGGCCAGGATACATGCCGACTGACCCACAAACCCAGGCTCAGTTCCGAAAAATCCCACCACGGTGAAAACCAGCGCGAGCAGCAAAAATGTGATGACCCAGGTAATCATGGCAGGAGTTTTCCCCTGATTACTGCCCATGCCATGCCAACCGCGCCGCTTATCCAGCTAATTACTTCCCTCCAATGGCTTGGGATTTATCATGGGGGTTTTAACCAAGCATGCCTCTTGCAACTTGCAGCCGCCACCCGCCGCCGGCTCGGCACTTTGCATGCCAGGCCACGGGCTTGGATTTCTGCGGATTTTCTGCAACTTTCGCGCGACATTTCGCGTCAGGCCGGTCACAAGCAATGCATAAAGTATGGACATCACCGACTCGACGGCATTGGCCGATCTCGTGCGTGAGGCGCAACGAGGCCGCGATGCCGCCCAGCGCGAGCTCATCAGCCGCTACCAACAGCGGATGGCTGGTTTCGCCTATGCGATCACGGGCCGCAGCGACTCGGTCGAGGATCTCACCCAGGTCATTTTCATCAAAATGTTTCGGGCCCTCGGCCGGCTCGATGATCCCGAGCGCTTCGAGGCCTGGCTCTTCCGCCTGGCCCGCAACAGTTGCATCGACCACCTGCGCCGCGAGAAATGGCGCCGCTTTTTCACCCCCATCGAAACTGAGCACGAGGAAACCATCGCCGAAACCAACGTTCCCGTCGACGCAGCCGGACTCGATGCCCTCCGCCACGCCCTGCAACAATTGAAACCCAAGGACCGCGTGCTCATTGCGCTCGCGCAGGAAGGACGCAGCCAGACCGAGATGGCCGCCATCACCCATACCACCGTCTCCGCCATCAAAGCCCGCCTGCATCGCGCCCGCGAACAACTCCGCACCATTTATGAACACGACGCCTGATTTTCCCAAGGCCTGGCATGCGCTCCGCACCCGCGCCGCCGCCCAGCTGCCGCCCGATTTCGCCGACCGCGTGCTTCGCACCCTGCGCCAACAGGCATTTTCCGTCCGCGACGTCGCCGATCGGTTTTTTGTCGCCGCCTGCACCGCCGTCGCTTGTCTCGTCTTCGTCGTGCTCGTCCACACCCACAATACCCAAAAGGTCACCGAGGTCGCCATGGCGGACTGGCGGCAAGTTTCCGCCCAATCCGACTCGTATGCCGCCATCCCATGAAATTGCGTCTCCTCATCGCCGCACTCACCGTTCTCGTTTTTGCCGCGGGTTTTGGCGCGAGCGTCTGGACGCAGTATCACTGTCCCCTGCTCGCACCACCCGTCAGCTTGCTGGGTGAAATCAGGGATCGCAATGTGGATGTCCGGCTGCCGCTCAACGACGCTTCCAGCATTGCGCAAATCAACGCCGAGATCGAGCGCATCAAGCCTGACATCGACGCCTTCCGCCAAAAACTCGATGCGATCAACAACGATCTCCACCAGAAAATCGACGCCCTGCTCACGCCCGCCCAGCGCGAGGAATTTGAAAAAATGCACAAGCACTATGTGGAACGCGAGGCCGAGCGCGCCAATTCCTCGCTGCCCACCGTCGAATCGTCGCCCTCCGGCGGCAGCGTGCTGAAGATTCCCTTTTTTGCCGAGCCCATCGAGGGCATGACCTCGGCCATTGTCGTGCCGCTCACGCTCGAACACCTGACCACCGCGCTGCAGCTCGACGACGGGCAAAAAGCCGCCGTGCGCCAATTACTGCTCGAACGCCGCGAAAAATTCCTGGCCCTGATCGACTCCACTCCGCCGCCCAGCATCGGCCTGAGCCGCCTCGCCCCCATCATCAACAAGCTCGCCGCGCCGACCGCGCCGGATAATAAGTAGGCGTGCGATTATTGTAGCCGGGGGCGGTGACCCCGGCACCGGCCTCACCGAGTCCGGCTACAGCGGGAAGCCCTGATTTCTTTTATCGAATACCCCGGGAAATCCGTCATGGTGGCCGTCCTTCCCCCGACGCGCCATGACACCACCCGCCTCCACCAAGCCAGCCGCACCCGCCAACGTCCCGGCGCCCGGACCCAGCGCCCGCCTGCCCGACCTTGAGATCAAGGACGCCCAGCTCATCTTCCAGGCGGTCTGGCAGGAGCTCGAGGCGGACGTCGGCCGGGAAAACCTGCGCTTCCCCAAGGAAATCATCCTGCTCGGCGGTGCGCCCGGCGCCGGCAAGGGCACCAACACCGCCTTCATCTCCCGCGCCCGCGGCCTCACCTGCCCGCCCATCGTCATCAGCGCCCTGCTCGACACGCCCGAGGCCAAGCGCATCAAGGATGCCGGCGGCATGGTCGGCGACCGCGAAGTCGTCGGCCTGCTTTTGCGCCGCCTGCTGCGCCCGGAGTTTCGCGACGGCGTCATCCTCGACGGTTTCCCGCGCACGAAAGTCCAGGTCGAGTGCCTGAAGCTGCTCATCGACCGCATGCACCAGCTTCGCCAGGAATTTTACCGCACGCCGGTGGGCATTCATTTCCGCCAGCCCACCGTGCACATCATGGTGCTCTTCGTGGATGAAAAAACCAGCATCGCCCGCCAGCTCAACCGCGGCCGCGAAGTGCGCGCCCACAACGAGGAGGTCCGCCGCAGCGGCATGGGCGAACTGATGGAAGAGCGCGCGACCGACTACGACGAGGACCTCGCGCGCCGCCGCTACCGCGTGTTCAAGGAGGAAACCTGGGGCGCACTCCAATCGCTGAAGGAAATCTTCCACTACCATTTCATCAACGCCCAAGGCACCATCGGGGAAGTTGAGCAAAACATCCTGCAGGAATCGCAGTATCAAAGCACCCTCGAGCTCGACCCACAGACGCACGACCGCCTCCGCGTCGTGCCCGTGGCCGGCGAAATCGTCATCCATGCGCGGCAGGAATTGGTCAGGCGACTGGATGCCTACGAGCTGGAGCACACGGAGCTTTTCCAAAGCGTCGTCACCTTCATCGACAAGAAGCTCATGCCGATCGTGCTGCGCCATGCCATTTCCGGCCTCGCGCTCATCAACACCGAGGACCTGCTGCTCGATGACCCGCTGGCGCTCGCCATGCTGATCGACGTCTTTTCCGAGCGCGGCTACCACGCCATCGTCGATCTGCATCGCATCGAAGTCCCGGAGAAAGTCGACCTCGCCACCGGCCTCATCCAATGCCGCGTGAAAAAAGTCTTCCGCCTGCAAATTCGTTTCCAGGGCTCGGAAATCCGGCGGGGGTGACCGCCTTGAACATTCAACATTCAACGTTCAAGGGAAGAGCCGAGAACACAGACTGCTAAGGAAAAGACATCCTACTTGGGCGTCGGATGTTCAATGTTGAAGGTTGGATGTTCGCAGGCTACTTTCCAGCCTGCGCGGCCCACCGCGCCGCGCCCACGATGCCCGCCTGGTTGAGAAATTCCGCCGGCACGACCTTGGTGCGCAGCTTGAGATAGTGGAAAAACTTCTCGTGCTTCGCGCTCACCCCGCCGCCGATGATAATGAGCTCCGGCCAGAGGACATTTTCCAGCAGGGACAGATAACCGTTCAGCTCGCGGCTCCATTCATCCCAGGTGAGGTTTTTCTTCTTGCGCACCGAGGCGGCGACCAGCTTTTCCGCATCCCTGCCCTTGTAGGGCAGGTGGCCCAGCTCGCAGGGAAAAATCGCCCCGCGATGGAACAAAACCGAGCCCACGCCCGTGCCGAGTGTGAGCAAAAGCACCTTGCCGCCAAACTTGCGCCCCGCCCCAAACGTCATTTCCGCCAGGCCCGCCGCCGCCGCGTCGTTGATCAGCGCCACGCGGCAACCCGTGGCCTTGGAAAAAAGTTTTCCGCCGTCGAGCCCGATAAAGCCTTTGTGCATATTGGCGGAGGTCAGGATGCGCGACCCTTGGACGACGCCCGGGAACCCGATCCCGATCGGCCCGCGCCAGCGGAAATGCCCGGCGACCTCGGCCACCAGTTTCGCCATTCTGGCGGGGGTGGCAACTTGGGGTGTCTCGATGCGATGGCGCTCCGCCAGCAAAAGTCCCGTCTCTGTTTCGACCGGCGCGCCTTTGACCGCCGAGCCGCCGATGTCGATGCCAAGGATTTTCATGGGATAATAGTTCTCACGCCAAGACCGACCGGAAGGCAAAAGAGAAATTTTTCTTTTTCACATTTCCCGGGTGGGAGTTGAGCCTTTTGCGATCAACGACCCCCTGGGGCTGCCCCAGGTCAAAATCAGTGACGCCTTGCGGACAGCGCCTTCTCATCGCAACGTCGGCTAAGCAGAATTTTTCACCGCCTCTCAAGCCTCATGCCTCAATCTTTTGATCCCTCGGGAACCAAGGTTTGCCGAGTAAGTTCGCGCGTTCTCCTGGGTGCCGTCTGCGTGTTCACCCTGGCCTTTTATGCGTGGACCGCCCGGTCGCAAGTGCGGCAAATGTACGACATCAGTGATCCAGCCGAGGCCTATTACAACCTGCTGGTGCAGGGTTTTCGCAGCGGCCAGCTCAACCTGAAACAGGAGGCTCCGCCCGGGCTGGCAAAACTGGCCGATCCTTATGATCCGGCAGCCAATACGGTTTATCGGGAGGGGGCCCACCTGCACGACCTGAGTTACTACAACGGCAAATTATATCTCTATTACGGAGTCACCCCGGCGCTGGTCCTGTTCTGGCCTTATGTCGCGCTGACCGGGCACTATTTGTTTCACAAGCAGGCGGTGGCGATTTTCTGCTCGCTGGGCTTTCTCGCCAGCGTGGCCTTGCTCTGCGCGCTGCGGCGGCGCTATTTCCCGGAAGTCTCCGGGCTCGTGGTGGCGGCTTGTGCCCTGGCGCTGGGTTGGGCGAACTGCATCCCGGCGATGTTGCAGCGGCCGGATGTGTACGAGGTGGCGATCAGTTGCGCCTATGCCATGGTGATGCTGGCGCTGTTGGGAACCTGGGGCGCCTTGCATGATCCGTCCCGGCGATGCTGGTGGCTGGCGGCAGCGAGCCTGGCTTACGGACTGGCGGTGGGCGCGCGGCCGAACGTCCTGTTTGGCGAGGTTATCATGATGGTGCCGGTCGTCCACGCCTGGAATTCCGCCCCGGAACACGACCGGCCGCGGTGGGTGCCGGCCGGCCGCCTATTGGCCGCCGCGGTGGTTCCAATTTCACTGATCGGATCCGGGCTGATGTTCTATAATTACCTGCGTTTCGACAGCCCGTTTGATTTCGGCATGTCTTACGCGCTGGCCGGGGTCAGGGAGCGCGCGCTGCCGCATATGTTCAGCCTCCAATATTTTTGGTTCAATTTTCGGGTCTATTTTTTGCAGCCGCTTCACTGGCACGGGTCTTTTCCCTTTGTGGACGACATCACGGTGCCGCCCGCTCCGGCCGGCCAGTTGGGCGTGGCCAATCCGTTCGGCGTCCTGACCAACCTTCCCTTGGTGTGGATAGCCGCGGCGGCACCGCTGGCCTGGCAGGGCCGGACGCCAGGCGAGCCTTCGGCTTTGCGTTTGTTTATCGCGGCGCTGGCCATGCTGTTTGGAATTTTTGCGCTGACCATCTGCCTCTATACTTACGCCGATTTGCGCTATCAGGTGGATTTTGTGCCGGTGCTGGTGCTGCTGGCCGTGTGCGGGGTGCTTGGTTTGGAGCACGCCCGGGTGACAAAACCCGGATGGCGGGGCGGGGCGCGCTGGGCCTGGATCACAATCCTGTTTTTTTCCGTGGTGGTCAGCCTGTTGGTGAGCACGCTGCGCTACGCCGAAGAGCAATTTCGCGCCGGGGTCGACCACGTTGCCCTGGGCCGGCCACAAGAAGCCGTCGTTAATTTCGAGCAGGCCCTGCGCATAAAGCCCGATTATGCCCAGGCCCACGATTACCTGGGCTGTGCCCTGTTATATAATCCCGATCGCCTGCCCGATGCCATCGCCCAGTTCCAAGCCGCCCTGCAGCTCGACCCAGGGTTGGCAGAAGCGCATAACAACCTTGGCACCGCCCTGATGGACACGCCGGGACACCTGCCCGACGCCATCGCCCAGTTCCAAGCCGCCCTGCGGCTCGATCCGGATGACGAGAGCACACACTATAACCTTGGCACGGCTTTTCGCCGTGTGCCGGGACGCTTGCCCGAGGCCATGGCGCAATTTGAAGCCGCCGTGCGGATCAACCCGGGTGACGCCGAGGCGCACAACAATTTGGGCTCCATCCTGGCCCAACTGGGCCGGCTGCCCGAGGCCATCGCGCAGTACGAGGAGGCCCTGCAGCTCAATCCAAATTTTGCGGACGCGCGCAACAACCTGGAATTAGCCCGAAAGATGATGGCTCAACCCGCCGCTGGATCGCAAAAATAAAACCCGAGAATGGCCTCAGGGACACTCGTCCGGCCCATTTGCCCCATGCGCGTGGCCATGGCGCAGCTCGTCCGCCGTGGCCGGCCGCACGGCGATGATTTCAACCTCGAACTTCAGGTCCACTCCGGCCAGCGGATGGTTGGCATCGAGCAGCACCTCGTCGCCCTGGACCGCGGCGACCGTCACCACCGGGGCATGATCGTCATCACCCGCCCGGAACTGGTCGCCCGCGCGCAGCTCGCCCTCGACCGGCAACTGGCGGCGCGGCACTTTCTGCACCAGGGTGTCATCGCGCAAGCCATAGGCCTTGGCCGCGGGTACGCCCACGGTTTTTTTGGTCCCGGCCGGTTCACCGCGCAACTGCTCGTCCAGCCCGTCGATAATCTGCCCCGCGCCTTCGAGGTAAATCACCGGCTCACCCCCGCTCGAAGTGTCGAGCAGGCGGCCTTGCGGGTCGCGCAGGTTGAAATGAAAGGTGACGATGTTCCGGGGCATGGGTGAAAAACTCATTTCAAAATCCAAAACGAGCAGCGTGGCAGGGTTTTGGCGAGGCGCAAAACGCCCCGTGAACCCTCTTGTCTCGCCCGCCTTTCCCCGCCAATTTTGGGCGCGTGACGCGCTTTCTCCACCTCGCCGCCGTTCTCGCCATGGCGCTGCGCCTCGCCGCCGCCGATGTCGCCTGCAAACTCACCGACCAAAATGGCGCGCCGGTTGCCGATGCGGTCGTCTCGCTCAAGCGGCTCGACACGCCTGAGCCCACCGTCGCGCCCGCCGGCACCACCGCCGAGATCAGCCAGCAAAACCTCGAGTTCATCCCTTACGTTACCGCCGTCCAAATTGGCACCACGATTCACTTTCCCAATCGCGACAAAGTGCAGCACCATGTTTATTCGCTATCGAAAGCGAAGACTTTTGAGCTGCCGCTATATTCCGGTGAAGCGAAGCGGGCCATATTGTTTGACCAACCGGGGGTCGTCACGATCGGCTGCAACATCCACGACTGGATGATTGCCTACGTCGTCGTCCTGCCCACGCCGCATTTTGCCAAAACCGGCCCCGACGGTGCCGCCACCTTGTCCGTGCCCGCCGGTCGTTACCACCTCGAGATCTGGCAACCGCGCCTGGCCCAACCGCTCACCCGGGAAATCACCGTCGCCGACGCGGCCCCGGCCGCGCTCGCCTTCACCCTCGTCCTCAAGCCCGACCATCGCATCCCCCGACCGCCAGACGACGACGAGGACAATCCTTACTAAGGACTCACTTCGAAGCCATGCCGCGGTTCCGTCATTTTCGCAGCCAGTTGCTCTGCGTCCTGCTGCTCGGTCTCGGCGCAAGCCTCGGGATTTTCATCCTCGTCGTGCGCTACGAAAGCGAAGCCAAGGCCGTGGAGGAGATCCGCCGCGATTTCGATCATGCCGCGCAGATTTTCCAGCGCCTCATTGACGACAAACTGCAGGCGCGCAGCCAAAATGCCCGGATTGTCGCGGCGGCTTGGGAATTCAAGCAAATGTTCCTCAAACCGACTGATCCCGAAACTTTGCGTTCGGCCCTCGAAAGCGCGGTGGTGCGCTGCCACGCCAACACCATGGCGCTCGTTGACGACGACGGCCAAACCCTCGTCGACCTGCGCAACAGCATCCCGCCCGGTGCCCCTTCGCCCTACCAACCGCTCATCAAACAGGCCGATGCCAATGGGCTCGATTACGCCAGCGGTCATGCCTACTTCGGCGACAAGCTCTATGCCCTCGTCGTGGTGCCGATCTCGGTCGACCACGTCGACTGGTTCGGCCTGGCCAACCGCATCGACCAGGAGCTCGCGCAGGAGCTGAAGCAACTCAGCCGGGTCGAGGTCGCCTTTATCAACGACCCGCACCACTTCGTCGTCACCACCCTGCCCCCCGAGACCAAGCCCGCGTTGCTCGCCGAGTTCGGCCGCGACCAGGCGCCGGAAAACGAAACGACCCTGCAACGCGAAATCCTCGGCGTGCCTTATTTCACGCAACAGCTGGTGATTGAAGGCATCGATGGCTCACACACCACCATGGTGCTCGCCTATTCCCTGGATGAGAAGCTCGCCCCGACGCGCGCCTTGCAAAAATTCCTGCTGGAGATCGGCCTGCTTTTCCTCGCCCTGGGCGCGCTCGCCGGCATCCGCTTCGCCCGCGACGTCAGCGAGCCCGTGCGCCGGCTCGCCACGCACACCGAGGTCATCGCGCGGCCCGACTACAAAACCAAAATCCAGCTCGAGCGCAGCGACGAGCTGGGCCAGCTCGCCACGGCGCTCAATCGCATGAGCGACCGCCTGGCCGAAGCCGAGCTCGACCGCGACCTCGTGAACAAAGGCCTCTCCCCGCAAGTCGCGGCCGAGATGCGCCACCACGGCGAACTCGGCGGCGTGCTGCGCGAGGTCACCATTCTTTTTGCCGACCTGCGCGGCTTCACCACGCTCTCCGAGCGACTCCCGCCCGACCAGTTGCTCCGCCTCCTCAACCGCTGTTTCGAACGCCTGGTGCCGGAAATAGAAAGTCGCGGCGGCATCGTGGACAAATTTGTCGGCGATGAAATCATGGCCCTCTTCGGCACGCCCCAGCCGCTGCCCGAGGCCGCCGACCAGGCGCTGCGCGCCGCGCTCGGCATGCGCCAGGCGCTCGCCGCGCTCAACCTCGAGCTCGCCGCCCAAGGCCAGCCTGCCATCGCCTGCGGCATCGGCCTCAATACCGCGCACGTCATCGCAGGCAACATCGGGACCGCCGCGCGCCTCAACTATACCGTCATCGGCGACGGCGTGAACCTCGCCAAGCGCATCGAATCCGCCACGCGCGAACTCCGCGCCGACCTGCTCGTGAGCGAATCCACCCTGCGCGCCGCCCATGACCGCTACCCGACCCGCGACCTCGGCGAAATCACCGTCAAAGGCCGCGCCGCCCCCGTGCGCGTCTTCGCGCTCGATCCCTAACCCGCATCGCGCATACTCCCTCGTATGCGCGATGCGGGTTAAAACTTGCATTGCCCTGTGATAACATAAACGCAAGTCTATGTCGCCTGCCCTTTTCTGATGCCCACTTCCTCGAAGACCTCTGTTTCCGCCTTCGTCTTTTTCCTGGTGGTCGGACTGTCCCTCCTGAGCACCTGCATCGCCCTTTATAATTTGGAGGCCGCCAGCCAGCGCACCAGCTTGCTTATCATTAGCGCGATCAGCTTCGGGTTGGTCGTGGTCGTCGGCTGGCTTTTCTCCGCTCATCGCCGTGCCCAGACACACCTCCATGAAATCACCGCCCTGCAAACCGGCATCCTCCAAAACGCCAATGTCGCCGTCGTCTCCACTGATGCCGCCGGCCTCATCCGTTCCTTCAACCCGACGGCCGAACGCTGGCTGGGCTGGCGTGCCGATGAGCTGGTCGGCCTCAAAACCCTCGTTTGTTTCCATGATCCCGCCGAGCTTGAAGACTACGCCCGCGAGCTTTCCACCGCACTCAGCCTGAAAATCAAACCCGGCTTCGATGTGTTCGTGGAAAAAGTCCGCGCCGGCCTCAGCCCCGTGGACGAACGCGAGTGGACCTATGTTCGCAAGGACGGGTCGCGTTTTCCCGTCTGGCTTTCCGTCACCGCCCTGCGCAACAAACGCGGCCACATCACCGGCTACTTCGGAGTGGCCAGCAATATCTCCGACCGGAAAAAAGCCGACCAGGCGCTGCGCGCCGCCGCCGCCGCCGCCCAGGAATCCGTGCGCCTCAAGTCCGAGTTCCTCGCCAACATGTCCCACGAGATCCGCACGCCCCTCAATGCCATCATCGGCATGACCGGCCTGCTCCTCGACACCGACCTCACCACCGACCAGCGCAGCTTCACCGATACCGTGCGCACCAGCAGCGAGGCCTTGCTCACCGTCATCAATGACATCCTCGATTTTTCCAAGATCGAGGCCGGCCAGCTCGCGATCGAGCAGATTGACTTCGACCTGCACGACCCCGTCGAAGGCACCCTCGAACTGCTCGCCGAAAAGGCCTACGGCCAGGGACTCGAACTCGCTTACCTCATTGCGGAAAACACCCCCACCCAACTCTGCGGCGATCCCGGCCGACTGCGCCAGATCCTGCTCAACCTCGTCAACAACGCCATCAAGTTCACCGAAAAGGGCGAAGTCGTCGTACGCGTGGCCAAGGTGGCCGGGGCCGGTCGCGTCGCCACGCTGCGCTTCGCCATCACCGACACCGGCATCGGCATCCCGGCGGAGGCGCAGGCCAAGCTGTTCCAGCCCTTCATGCAGGCCGACGGCTCCACCACGCGCAAATACGGCGGCACCGGGCTCGGCCTCGCCATCTGCAGGCAGCTCGTCAACCTCATGCACGGCGAGATCGGCGTCGAAAGCAACCCCGGCCACGGCTCCACCTTCTGGTTCACCACGGAAATTGCCCTCCAGCCCGAGACCGCCAAGGTCGTCCACCGGCGCGCCGACATCGCCGGCAGTCGCGTCCTCATCGTGGACGACAACGCCACCAACCGCGAAATTTTCGAACGCCAGCTCGCCAACTGGCACGTCAAGCATGCCTCCGCCTCCTCCGGCCAGGAAGCGCTCGAGAAACTTCGCGTGGCCGGCGGCGCCCCTTTCGACGCCGCCCTGCTCGACATGCAGATGCCAGCCATGGACGGCCTCACCCTCGCGCACCACATCCATACCGACCCGGCGCTCGCCGACATAAAAATCCTCATCCTCTCCTCAATGGGTCGCAGCATTCCGCCCGCTGAGCTCGCCGAGGCCGGCGTGGCCCTCACGCTCATGAAACCCGTGAAGCAAAGCCAGCTTCACGATGCGCTGGTCAGCGTCCTCGCCGACCGGATCCTCACCACCGTGCGCGCCAAGCGTCTCTCCTCGCCACCCATCGTCACCTCCGGAAAACTCCGCATCCTCGTGGCCGAGGACAACATCGTAAACCAGCGCGTCGCCATGCTCCAACTCGAACGCCTCGGCCACCGCGCCGACGTCGCCGCCAACGGCCTCGAGGTGCTCTCCGCCGTCGAAACCGTGCACTACGACGTCATCTTCATGGACTGCCACATGCCGGAGCTCGACGGCTACGAAGCCACCCGCCGGTTGCGCACGCGTGAAAACGAACGCCGCGCTCGCGGCGAAAAATTCCGGGCCCTGCACATCGTCGCCATGACCGCCAACGCCATGCAAGGCGACCGCGAGACCTGCCTCGCCTCGGGCATGGACGACTACATCAGCAAGCCCGTGCGCCCCGCCGAGCTCGCGGCCAGCCTCGCCCGCGCCCCGGCCGCGGTGGCGTGACCACCGCGAATGACGAAATCCGAATGGGGAATGGCGAATGAAAGGCGCCTCGAAGACACCCATTCGTCATTCTTAATTCGTCATTCGTCATTGGGCTACGTTCACTCCTTCAATTTCTCCGCCTGATGCACGAGCCCGATGAATTCCGCGCGGTAACCGCCCGCATCCGGGCCCAGCCCCTGCCCCGCCCATTGTTCCACCGCGGCCAGCGTGGCCCCGCCCTTGTCCGGTGATTCGTGCAGGATCAGGCCAAAACCCGCCACGGCCGCGGCAAACTTGAAATCCATGCTCGCCTCCGCGAAGGTCGCGCCGCGATCCGTCAGCGGAAATTCCAGCTGCCGCCCCGCCCCGCCCTCGATTGGCGTGTAGCTCACCTTCACCGTCAAAATTTCAGGATTTGAAATTTCAGATCTCAAATTTCCTGCCTTCTGGTCTCTGGTATCTGCCATCTGACTTCCGGCCTCTGGCTTCTGGTATTTGAGCGCATCGGCGCCCGGCGTCGCCACGCCCACGGGCACGCCCTCATAGAGCGCCGTCACCGTGTGCCCCGCCCCCAGGTCGCCGGCGGTGATGGCGGCCTTGTTAAAATACTCCCTTTTCAAAGTCCGGCTGTCGTATCCGATCAATCGATACGACTGCACCTGCGCCGGGTTGAACTCCACCTGCACCTTCACGTCCTTCGCCACCGGCCCAATCTTGCCGCCGGCCGTGACTTCGCGCGCCTTGAGGCCGATGCGCACCAGCCGGTGCGTCGGCGCCCACGGCGCGGCCGCGACCTCGAGCGTGACGGCCAGCGGCTCATGGTCGCGCGGCGCCTCATAAGCATACGAAAAATAATTCACCAGCTCCTCGATGTGCACCGCGTCAGCCGGCGGCTTCTTACCCGCCTGCAAAAACCGCCGCACGTTGACATAGCTCGCCGTGCCCACGTCGAGCGTGAAGGTCGAAAGCGGATTCCGCGCAGCTGAAACAAACGCGCTGTCCGCATGGTAGTCTCGGATCGGCAGTGCCACGCGGCTGCCGCTCATCGTTTCCGATGCTGAATAACCATGGACCGGCGCCGCAGAGGCTTGGAATTTCGAGATTGCGATTGTTTCGTCTTCCGCTGGCTGACTCGCCGCAATCGCTGTTCCAAGCGCTGCCGTCTTGTCGGCCGCGGCTGCTTGCGGCAGAGATTGAATTTCAACCCTGCCCGCTGGGATTGACGGCACCGGAAACGACACCTCGGTATAGGGCGATGGTTTGGCTGTAGCCGTCACCGCGGCTGATTCCCTTGACTCCAACTCGCGCGATGCCGTTTGCGCCGCCTCTTGTAGCCGCGCCCTGCGCATAATCTCCGATTCGTGCAACGTCACCATCACCGCGAAGCAGGCCGCGGCCAGACCGGCCACGACCCAATAGGGAAAATGCACGAGCTTGCGGGCCGTGGCATACGGCGCGACGTGCTTCGCCTTCAGCGGGAGCGAAATGATTTCCGTTGCGGGTTCGGCCGCCAGCGCCGCCTCGATCTGCCGCGCGGTGGTGCGGATCTGATCGACCGCGGCCCGCGCGGCCGCGTCGGTTTCCAGCGCGGACTCGACCGCGGCGCGTTCATCGCCCTCGAGCTCGCCGAGCGCGTAGGCCGTGAGCCGGGGATCATCAGGAGAAAGTTTTGTATCGTTCATCGTCATTCCTCATTCGTCATTGGTCATTCGGCCTGCGCCGCCCACTCGCGCCGCAGCCTCGCCACCGCGGTGTGGATCAGGAAGCCCACGTTGGTGACCGAGAGCCGGGTGATGCGGCTGATTTCCTTGTAGCTGAAACCGTTTTGAAATTTCAGGCGGACGACCTCCTGCTGGTTGGGCGGCAAAAGGCCGATCAGCCGCAACAACGCCGTGTGTGTTTCCTCGCGCTCGAGCTTGTGGCCGGGAAGCGGCGCGGCATCGGCCACGCGTTCCACCGCGCCTTCCTCGAAGCGCATTATGCGGCCCTCCTTGCGCAGGACGTCGAGCGCGCGATGCCGGCAAACCGTGAAAAGCCATTCCACCGCATGGCCATCCACCGCGTCGCGGGGCTGGGCCAGGAGGCGCGCAAACGAATCCTGCACGACGTCGCGGGCGCGCTCGGTGTCGCCGAGCAGGCGGGTGGCGTAGCGTGTAAGCGGCGCCTGGTAGCGCGCAACCGTGGTTGCGACCCAGTGGGTGTCGTCTGCATGTGCTTCCTCCGGTTGATCGGATGCGGGTTTCACGCGTGGTGTTCGCTGGGTAATACGGGCGACGCTGCGCTTTATTAGAAGATTTTTTTTGCCCCGGCACGAGTCAGGGATAGCCACTCCGCGTGAACCGCGACGGCTCTTGTTACTTGCCACTTGATACTTGTTACTTTCCCTTGCCGACCATGTCGATCTTCACCGCACCCACGTGAACACCGCCTGCAAATGGCTGTTGATGGAACACGCCTTTGAAAAACTGGATTGCACGGTGGTGGGCTGGCGCACCGACATTTTAAACACGCGGTCGCAGGCGGCGATCGAACGGCTCGGCGCGAAGAAAGACGGGGTAATCCGCCGCTATCAGGTACGACGCGACGGCACAATCCGGGACACGGTGATGTACAGCGTCACCGCCGAGGAATGGCAGCAGGGCATAAAAGCCCATCTGGGCGGCCTGCTGAGTCGGCGATAATTCGCCAATCGTCATTCGGATTTCGTCATTTGCCCCGCGTCCTTGGCAAACACGTGCAACTGTGCATGCTGGGCGACCTGCCGTTTTCCCGTTCACATGCGCTTACGCAACTTGGCTTTCGTTGTCTGTTTTTCGGTTGTTCTCTTTGCCGCCGGCTGCGCCAAACGCGAATCGCCCGCCGAGCAGGGCATCCGCACCAAGACGCTGCTGCTCGGTAATGGCGCCGAGCCGCAGGACCTCGATCCGCAGACCTGCACGCTTTACACCGACGCCAACGTCCTCATCGCGCTCTTCGAGGGCCTCACCTGCCTCGATGAAACAACTTCGCAGGCCGTGCCGGGCGTAGCCGAACGGTGGGACCTCTCGCCCGACGGGCTGGTTTACACGTTTCACCTGCGCGCGGATGCCAAGTGGTCGAATGGCGACCCCGTGACCGCGGACGATTTTGTTTATTCCTTCCACCGCATCCTTTCGCCCGGCCTCGCGAGCGAATACGCCTACATGCTTTATTTCATCAAGAACGCCGAGGCCTTCAACGGCGGGAAGATCTCCGACTTCACCCAGGTCGGGGCGAAGGCCCTCGACGCGCGCACGCTGCAGGTAACGCTCGACCATCCCTGCCCTTTCCTGCCCGCCGTCGCCGCCCACCAGTCCTGGTATCCCGTGCACCGTGCCACCATCGAGAAGTTCGGCCAGATGGACCAGCGCAACTCGCTCTGGACGCGCCCCGAAAACTCCGTCGGGAACGGCCCGTTCATGCTGAAGGAATGGACCCCAAATTCGCGCATCATCGTCGTCAAAAACCCCAACTACTGGGATGCGGCCCACAATCATCTCAATGCCGTGGTATTTTTCCCCACCGATGATATCGCCACCGATGAGAGCAACTTCCGGGCGGATCAGGTCCATGCCACCTACCAACTCCTGCCCGACCGCATCGAACATTATCGCAACGAGGCACCGCAGTTCCTGCGCATCGATCCGTTCATCGAAACGGAATTCCTGCAGTTCAACGTGAACAAGCCGCCGCTCAACGACCCGCGCGTCCGTCAGGCGCTCACCCGCGCCATCAATCGCGTCGCCATCGCCCACGACGTGCTCCATGATAGCTGCGCGCCCGCAGGTGCGCTCACGCCGCCCCATACCGCCGGTTACACGCCGGAGGCAAAAATCCCGACCGATTTCGAAACAGCGCGCAAGCTCCTCGCCGAGGCCGGCTATCCCGGCGGGAAAAACTTCCCCGTCCTCGAAATCCAGACCAAGAACGACAATATCTGGCGCGCCGTGGCCGAGGCGATCCAGGAAATGTGGAAGCGCGAACTGGGCATCCAGGTGGAGATTGTCTCGCTGGAACAAAAGACCTGGCTTTCAAACTCACAGACCCTGAACTACCAGATCACTTTCTACCGCTGGATCGGCGACTACAACGACCCGAGCACTTTTCTCTACCTGTTCAAAAGCGGCAGCGGCAACAACAACACGGGCTGGGCCAACGCCGATTACGACCGCCTCAACAACGAAGCCGACCGGGCGGTCGACCCCGCCACGCGCAATGCGCTCATGCAAAAAGCCGAGGCGCTCCTGCTCAATGAGGCGCCCATTGCACCCATCTATTACGGCACGCGCACCTATCTGATCCAGCCCTACGTAAAAGGCTGGGTGCCCGCGCTCCTCGGCTATCACCGCTATCAGTTGATCGATCTCGAAAAATAGCCGCAAACGCGAAGCTGGCTTGTCCCATGCTAGGAAATGGCGTATCGCATCGGCATGCGCTTCCACAACCACCTCCCCGCCGTCGTTTTCGTCATCGCCCTTTTCTGCGCCGTCTCCGCCCGCGCCGCGGATGTGACGTTCGTGCGCGTCTGGCCCGGCTATCGCACCGCCGAGTCCTTCGACCGCATTTCCGAATACCTGGGCGGCCAGGAAAACACCGGCGGCCAGACCGTGCTGCGCTCGCAACCGGCCCAGCGCAACGGGTTCTATTTCCTCGTGCGGCTGAAAAACGCCAGTGACGCCATCACCGGGGCCAGCGTGGAGCTGAGCGTCATCACGCCCGCCTCCGCCACCCCGCGCACGCTCACCTTTGCGGCCGACCTGCCGGCGGGCCAGCACGTCTTCCAATGCGGGCTCACCGGCGCCGACTGGCCTGACGCCGCCGCCCACCCCGTCGCGTGGAAGATCGTCATCCGCGCACCCGGTGGCGCCGAGCTCGCCAGCATGCAAAGCTTCCTCTGGCGCTAGCGCGCCATTGACCAATGACGCAATGACCACTGACCAATGATGGGTAAACCAAGACTATTGACTAGCGACCCAATGCCCAAATGGGGAGTTCCATGGTCGCTTGGCTCATCGAGCATTGGTCAATGGACATTGGTCATTCTGCGAAGCAATTATGCCTGAACTCTTCCAAAATTACGGCCTCGATGGGTTTTATGACGAGATGTTTGCCGCGCCCGGCCGGCCGCGTCCGCATTACCAGCGGCTTTTCGACCGGTTCGCGCAAATGGCAACCATGGCGGAACTGCTCGAGCGCCAGCAACGCGCCGACCAGACCTTCCTCAGCCGCGGGGTGACCTTCACCGTCTACAGCGATGAGCGCGGCACGGAAAAGATTTTCCCCTTCGACCTGATCCCGCGCATCATCCCCGCGCACGAATGGACACGCCTCGAGGCCGGCCTCGCGCAGCGCATGACCGCGCTCAACCTCTTTCTGGCCGACCTCTACGGCCCGCAGCGCATCCTGAACGAGAACGTCGTGCCCCGCACGATGGTGGAATCCTCAAAGCATTTTCGTCCCGAGATGGTCGGCCTCGCCGTGTCCCGCGGCCTTTTTGTGCATATCAACGGCACCGACCTCGTGCGCGATGAACATGGCGACTATCGCGTGCTCGAGGACAACCTGCGCACGCCGAGCGGCGTCAGCTACGTGCTGGAAAACCGCCAGATCATGAAACGCGTTTTCCCCAATCTCGTCCGGAATTATCGCGTGCGCCCCGTTGAGCTTTATCCCAACGATCTCCTCTCGCTTTTGCTCCACCTGGCGCCCGAGCACGTGCCCGAGCCGACCGTCGTCCTGCTCACCCCCGGCATCCACAACTCCGCCTATTTCGAGCACGCCTTCCTGGCGCGCCAGATGGGCATCGAGATCGTCGAGGGCTCCGACCTCGTCGTCGAGAACGACCGCGTTTACATGCGCCGCACCCACGGCCTCGCGCCCGTCCACGTCGTCTACCGCCGCGTCGACGACGACTTCCTCGACCCCACCGTCTTCCGCCCCGATTCGCTGCTCGGCGTGCCCGGCCTCGTGAACGCCTACCGCGCCGGCAATGTCGCCCTTTGCAACCCCATCGGCACCGGCGTCGCCGACGACAAGGCGATGTACTACTACGTGCCGCGCATGATCAAATTTTACCTCGACCAGGAGCCCATCCTGCCGAACGTGGAAACCTACCTGTCATCGGACGCGAAGGATCTTTCTTTTATCTTGGAGAACCTCCCGAAGCTGGTCGTCAAAAGCGTCAACGAAGCCGGCGGCTACGGCATGCTCGTCGGCCCTCACGCCGCCCGCACCCAGGTCGAGGAGTTCCGCCAAAAAATCATCGCCCACCCGCGCAACTTCATCGCCCAGCCCACCCTCGGCCTCTCGCGCTGCCCCTCCGTGTGCGACGAGACGATCGAGGGCCGCCACATCGACCTGCGCCCCTACATCCTCAATGGCGAGACCGTGAAAATCATGCCCGGCGGCCTCACCCGCGTGGCGCTCCGCAAAGGTTCGCTCGTCGTCAACTCCTCGCAGGGCGGCGGCTCAAAAGACACCTGGGTGATCGCCGCGGACAACCAGGCTGTGACCACGACCGAAGCGGAACCGGAGACGCTCATTGTATGACCGCGCGGCGCGGAATGACTAATGACGCGATGCCCGATGACCAATAAATGCTGCTATAATTCCCGATGAAATCACCATCTTATGATTTGGAAGAACGCACGGCCGGCTTCGGCGAATCCGTCATTGAATTTTGCCTGCGCCTGAACCTCACCCCAATCTCATCGCCCTTGATCAATCAAATCGTTCGTTCTGGCACCAGCATCGGTGCCAATTACTGTGAAGCCGATGAAGCGGAATCCAAACCGGATTTCCGTCACAAGATAGCCCTCTGTCGCAAAGAAACGCGCGAAACCAAGCATTGGTGCAGGATGCTGGCCAAAGCACTGCCATCCGAAAAACCAACCATCCGCAACTTGTGGCGGATGGCTAACGAATTACATCTTATTTTTTGCAAAATCGTGCGCACGACGGATGCCAACCTGCTCCACGCACGCAACTCCAGAAAAACGTCACCCTAGCCATGTCAACATCGGTCATTCGTCATCGGTCATCGGTCATTTTCTCTCATGCTCAGCCGCGTCGCTAATCTCGTTTACTGGATGGCCCGCCACCTCGAGCGCGCGGAGAACACCGCGCGCATCGTGGATGTCAACGCCGCGCTCGTCCTCGACCTCGACGCGCGCCAGGCCGCCGATGACCCCAAGTCATGGGAGTCCCTCGTCTACGTCTCCGGCGGGGACGAATTGTTTCGCAAGCTCTACGGCACAAATATTTCCGATCGCACCGTCGTCGAGTTCATGCTCTTCGACCAGCGCAACCCCAGTTCAATTTTTTCCTGCATCAGCCTCGCGCGCGAGAACGCCCGCTGCATCCGCGACCAGCTGGCCAGCGAGGCGTGGGAGCAGATCAACACCTTCTACCTCCGGCTGCGCGAGGATGACTACGCGCGCTACGCCCAGCTCGGCTCCTTCGAATACCTCCAACGCATCAAGACGCAGATCCAGCTGTTTTACGGCATCGCCGAGTCCATGCTTCCGCGCAACCAGGCCTGGTGGTTTTTCGAGCTCGGCCGCTACCTCGAGCGCGCCGACAACGTCTCGCGCATCCTCGACGTGAAATACTTCACGCTGCTGCCCACGCTCAACGCCGTCGGCTCCGCGCTCGATCTGATCCAATGGGCCTCCGTGTTGCGTTCGTGCTCCGGCTTCGAGGCCTTTCGCAAAAGCCACCGCGGCCAGCTCGACCTCGAGCACGTCGTGGACTACCTCATGCTCGACGACGCCTTCCCGCGCAGTATCTATTATTCCGTGCGCGAAGCCGAACATTCGGTGGCCCAGCTCACCGCCGAGGCGCCGCACCTCACCGAGAATGGCGCCGCCACCCTCATCGCGAATCTTCGCACCGAGCTCGAACAAGCCATCGTCCCCGAAATCATCACCGCCGGCCTGCACGAATACCTCGACGAGATCCAAAGCAAGATCGCTGGAATCCACGCCGCCGTGCAGACCGTCTTCATCACCTACCCGACCGCCGGCGCCCACAAGTGCTGAGGTGATATTTCCTTGATTTCCCGTCATGAGTATATACCGTATATACTCATGACAACCGCGACCGCCAAAGTTTTCAAATCCGGCAATTCACAAGCCTTGAGGCTGCCCAAGGCATTCCGGCTCAGCTCCAAGACGGTGAAACTGGTCAAGACCCAGGATGGATTTTCGGTAAAGGACGAATCGGCCCAGGCGCGCCGGATAAAGGCTTTCGCCGCACTCGCGGGAAGCTGCCGTAATTTCCCGGAAATTGCCGCCAACACCGCTCCCAATATCAAGCGCGACTGGGAATGATTTACCTGCCCGACACAAACGCGTTTTCCGCCTACCTCGCCGGCCGATCGCCCCGGCTGACAGAACGGATGCTCGCTGCGTTCAAGGCGGGCGAGTTGCGGCTCTCCGTGATGGTCATGTCCGAGCTCGCGTTCGGCGCGGAAAAAGCGCGCACCAAACTCGGTGACACGAAGTTTGCCCGTCGGGTGGACATCTTGCGCGGCCAAATCGAAGTTGTGCCTTTGGGTGAAAACTTCCCACCGCATTATGCAAAAGTGCGAACGCATCTTGAGGCCCACGGGCGTAAGATCGGTGACCGCGATACCATCATTGCAGCCCACGCCCTGGCTTTGGACGCCGTGATGGTGACCCGCAACGTGGACGAGTTCTCCCGCGTGCCTGGACTTGCGGTCGAGAATTGGGAAGCGTAAGTCGTTGTTTCTTATCGAAGCTGCATCCAGTGCAGCCGAACAATCCCTGACATGACACCCTTTTGGTCCGATTGGCAGCCGCTCGCCGTCACGCCGACGCCGAACGCCGACACGCTGGCCGAAATCCTCGACGGCGGACAGGCGTTCCGATGGTTCCGCTCGCCGGAACCATCGGCCCTCCGTAGCTCAGGGAGCGAAGGAGGGTCGGCAGACACTCACGTGCAAATTTGGCATGGCACGTGGGCCGGTTGCGTCGCCGAACTCCGCCTGGCCGACGACCGGTTAACGTGGCGCGCACCGCGGGCCATCGCCGCGCACACCGGGCCGGCCTTGCACGAATATTTTGCGGCCGACCGCGACTGGGCCGCTCTCGCCGATGCCCTGCCCTGGCGCAGCGATGCGCACCTCGCGCACTGTCTCGCCGCTTTTCCCGGCCTGCGCATTTTGCGCCAGCCGCTCGGCGAGACGTTGCTCCACTTTCTTTGCAGCGCCACGAAACAAATCGTGCAGATCAAGCAAATGAGCGCGCTCCTCGCCGAACACCACGGCGCACCGCTGCTTCCGCTCTCAGCTCTCAACCCCCTGTCCGCCGTAGCCCGTTCGATAAGCTCAGGGCCTCGAGCCTGTCGAGGGGCTTCAGCGAAGGCGGATCGGCTCTCGACTCAACCCCACCGCCTTCCGACCTGGGCCGAGCTCGCCGAAATTCCCGAAGTCGAATTGCGCCGCTGCCTGCTCGGTTTCCGCGCGCGCTACATCCATCAGACCGCGCGCTTCCTCGCCGCGCACCCCGGCTGGCTCGAGGCCACCGCCGCGCGGCCTTACGCCGAGGCAAAAGCGGGGCTGTGTGAATTGCCGGGCGTCGGCGAAAAAATTGCCGACTGCGTGCTGCTCTTCGGCGCAGGCCGGCTCGAGGCCTTCCCCGTCGATGTGTGGATCCTGAAAACCCTGGCGGGGCGCTACGGCTTGGATAACTGGAAGCCCGCGCAGGTGGCGCACTTTGGCCGCACCCACTTCGGCCCGCTGGCCGGCCTCGCCCAGCAGTATCTTTTCGCCTGCGAGCGCCGCGCGGCCGGACGGTAGGGTATGTCATTCTGAACGAAGTGAAGAATCCACTTGGACAGGGCCCACACTCGCAGCGTAATCTCACTAGATGTCAGACTGTCGGCCTTCGGCCTAGGTACCTCGCACGGCTCGGAATGACAAATAGGCAAACTGATACATCACTCGGCATTCACTTCGGCTTCTGGATGAGCTCGATCTCGTAGCCGTCCGGCGCGTCGACGAAGGCGATGATGGAACCGCTGCTGATCCTGGCCGGGCCGTCGCTCACCACATAGCCTTTTCTCTTCAGCTCGTCCGCAAATTTTTCGATATCGTCGACCGCGAAGGCGAGGTGCATGAGGTCCGGCTGCACCTGCACGGGCGGCGCGCCCGGCGGCATCTGGCAGATTTCGATTTCCTCGTCGCTGTTGGGCGTGCGCAAAAACGCGAGTTGCGCGCCCCGCGGCGAAATATGGCGGCGGGCCAGCTCGAGGCCAAGCGCGTCCTGGTAAAATTTCACCGTGCGCTCGAGATCGGTCACCCGCAGGCGGGTGTGGAGAAGTTTTTTGACCATGCGCCAAGATTGACGACTGCGACGCTCGGTGCAAGTCACCGCCCATCATTCGTCATTCGTCATTCGTCATTCGTCATTCGTCATTCGTCATTCGTCATTCGTCATTCGTCATTCGTCATTCGTCATTCGTCATTCGTCATTCGTCATTCGTCATTCGTCATTCGCCATTCGCCATTCGCCATTCGCCATTCGCCATTCCGCCGGCGCCTATCGCCGGCGGCCCACACCCTTTCCAATTGACCGAACCGGGCCCACCCGCCAAACAATCGGCCACGCTGGGGCGCACGCCTCGTCGCCTTTCTTCCCTGCCACGCTCGCTTCACCTATAATCGCCATGGGCTTCAAAATCTTCCTCCGACTTGTCGTTTTCCTCGCGATGCTGTTTGTCATCCTCTACGTGGGCATGAACAATACGAAATCAATTGATTTCTCATTTCCCATGGCCTTTGCCAAGGGTATCTCAGAACCGGCAGCTCTGATTTATTTCGGCATTTTCTCCATCGGCGTGATCGCCGGGGCCATGCTTAATTTCAGCGGCGGCAAGAAATCCAGCCCCAAGAGCGAAAAGAAGTAAGGCGTGGCTTTGGCCTGGCAGGCGGTTGGAAAACTCTGCTGAGCCTTCCATGCATCTCAACCGCGCCGCCACCCTCGCCCGCCTGCGCGCCGCGCAACCGTTTGCGACCGATGTGCTCATCCTCGGCGGCGGCATCAACGGTGCCGGCCTCCTGCGCGAGCTCGCGCTCAACGGCATCGACGCGCTGCTCGTGGACCAGGCGGACTTCGCCGCCGGCGCCACCTCGGCCTCGTCGCGCATGATCCACGGCGGGCTGCGCTACCTCGAGAACGGCGAGTTCCGCCTCGTGCGCGAGGCCCTGCACGAGCGCAACCGCCTGCTCAAGCACGCGGCCCATGCCGTCAAGCCGCTGCCGACCACGATCCCGATTTTTTCCCGCTGGTCGGGTTTTGTCGGCGCCGCGAAAAAGTTTTTTTCCGCCAGCGAAAAGCCCTCCAAGCGCGGCGCCGCGCTCATCAAGGTCGGCCTCACGCTTTACGATATCTTCGCCGGCCGCGACCGCGTGCTGCCGCGGCACAAGTTTTCCTCCCGCGCCGCCGCGCTGCGCAAACGCCCGCAGCTGCATCCCGGCATTGTCTGCACCGCAACTTACTACGACGCGTGGGTCTCGCTGCCCGAGCGGCTCTGCCTGGAGCTGATCGATGATGCCTGCGCCCTGCATCCCGGCGCCGGTGCGATCAATTACTGCGGCGCCGTGCGAGCCGAAGGCGGCGATGTCATCCTGCAGGAAGCCATGAGCGGCGCGGAACTGCGCGTGCGGCCGCGCGCCGTGGTCAACGCCACCGGCGCATGGATCGATTTCACCGACGGCGCGCTCGGCGAAAAAACCGCCTTCATCGGCGGCACCAAGGGTTCGCACCTCGTGCTCGACCACGCGGAGCTTTTTGCCGCCACGCAGGGTGAGGAGATTTATTTTGAAAACGAGGACGGACGCATCTGCCTGTTTTTCCCGATCCACGGCAAAGTGCTAGTCGGCACAACCGACCTACGTATCGACGAACCCGGGCAGGCCGTGTGCGACGAACGCGAGATCGACTACATCCTCGATTCCATCACCCACGTCTTTCCCGCGCTACGCGTCGGCCGCGAACATATCGTGTCGCACTTCTGCGGCGTGCGCCCGCTGCCGCGCACACCCGTGGGCTACACCGGCGCCATCAGCCGCGACCACTATTGCGAGATCCTGCCGCCAAAGGATGGCCGGCCCTGGCCGGTTTACGCGCTGGTCGGCGGCAAGTGGACAACCTTCCGCGCCTTTGCCGATCAAGTGGCGGACAAACTCCTCGTCCAACTCGGCCGCCCGCGCCGCGCCGATTCGCGCGACCTCGCCATCGGCGGACGCGAGCCGGAGCCCGACTATTTAGACGACGCCGCGCTGGGTAAAATCCTGGCGACCGAGGCAGTCGTGCATCTCGATGACCTGCTGCTGCGCCGCACGCCGCTCGCACTCTACGGATTCCTGGATGAAAAAAAATTTGCCGGCGTGGCCGCACTGGCTGCCACCACCCTCGGCTGGGATGCCGCGCGGCTGGCGGAAGAAACGGGCCGGGCACAGCGGATCCTGGCCGAACGCCATGGCATTCGCCTCCGCCCATCGCCATAAACCGAAACCACGGCCATTTTTTCCTGTCAGGTTCAACCGCCTGTTAGGCCGAATTCCTACTCGCGCGCACCTGTCTGCGTAATGATTATTAATCGCCTTGGTCAAAAAATGCTTAGCAATCGGCAATTGGTGTGTAGGCTGGAGCCCGTCTACCTGATAAGTTTTAACCCAAAGTCGATTTAGCCCCTTCCCATGACCATAAATAAACTCCGGATCCAGGGTGCAGCGATTGCGCTGGCCACATTTCTCGCCCCCTCGCTGCATGCAAGCGAGGCCGACATCAAGATTCCTGACCTGAGACAAGTCAGGTTCGATGGCCTCGGCGGCCTGAGCGGCCTCACCCTGATGTACCTTGGCATCCTGGTATGTTTTGTCGGCGCGGTCTTTGGCCTTCTTCAATACAAGCAGACGAAAGCCCTGCCGGTTCATTCCTCGATGGGCAACGTCTCCAACACGATCTGGGAAACCTGCAAAACCTACCTTTTCACCCAGGGAAAGTTTCTCGCCATCCTCTGGGTGCTGATCGCCGCCTGTATTTTTTATTACTTCAAGGTTTTGGAAGGCAATTCCCTCAGCCACGTGGTGGTCGTGCTGCTCGCCTCGGTTCTCGGCATCCTCGGTTCCTATGGCGTGGCGTGGTTCGGCATTCGCATCAATACCGTCTCCAATTCGCGCACGGCGTTCTCCGCGCTGAAGGGCAACCCATTCGCGACCCTGGGCATTCCCCTGCGTTCCGGCATGAGCGTCGGCCTGCTGCTCGTGTGCGTGGAACTGTTCTTCATGATCTGCATCCTGATTTTCCTGCCGCGCTCGCTCGTGGGCCCGTGCTTCATCGGCTTCGCCATCGGTGAGTCGTTGGGTGCCTCCGTGCTCCGCATCTGCGGCGGCATCTTCACCAAGATCGCCGACATCGGCTCCGACCTCATGAAGATCGTCTTCAAGCTGCCCGAGGACGACCCCAAGAACCCCGGCGTCATCGCCGACTGCACGGGTGACAACGCCGGCGATTCCGTCGGGCCGACGGCTGACGGCTTTGAGACCTATGGCGTCACGGGCGTGGCCCTGATTTCCTTCCTCGCCCTCGCGCTCGCCAGGAGCCCGGACCTTTGCGCCGTGCTCATCATCTGGCTCTTCACCATGCGCGCGCTGATGATCGTCACCTCGCTGGCTTCCTACTTTCTCAACCAGGCGATCAGCCAGGCAATCTACGGCAACAAGAAGGACTTTGATTTCGAGGCGCCGCTCACGCACCTCGTATGGATTACCTCCGCCGTCTCGATCGCGATCACGTTTCTCGCCTCTTATTTCCTCCTCGCGCATCAACCCCTGATCCTTCCGGACCTCTGGTGGGTGCTTTCCGTGATCATCAGCTGCGGCACCATCGCGGGCGCCGTGATTCCGGAATTCACGAAAGTATTCGTCAGCACCAACTCCCGCCACGTGAAGGAAGTCACCAACTGCTCCAGGCACGGCGGCGCCTCCCTCAACATTCTCTCGGGCCTGGTCGCCGGCAACTTCTCCGCGTTCTGGATGGGCCTCGTCATCATGCTGCTGATGGCCGCCTCGTATTATTTCTCGCAGAACCCGGCGCTGCTCGCGCTGATGCCCGAAAAGTTCCTGTTCGCCGCGCCGATCTTCGGCTTTGGCCTCGTGGCGTTCGGCTTCCTCGGCATGGGCCCGGTCACCATCGCGGTCGACAGCTACGGCCCCGTCACCGACAACGCCCAATCGGTTTACGAGCTCTCCCAAATCGAGGGCCGGCCCGGCATCGCGGCGGAAATCGAGAAAGACTTCGGTTTCAAGCCCGACTTTGAAAACGCCAAGTACCAGCTCGAGAAGGGCGACGGCGCGGGCAACACCTTCAAGGCCACCGCCAAGCCCGTGCTCATCGGCACCGCGGTCGTCGGCGCCACCACGATGGTCTTCGGCATCATCATGCTGCTGCAGGGCCTCTACGATGCCCAGGTCGCCTCGGGCATCGCCGGTCCGTTCAAGGAGGTCGTGAGCGCCTTGAGCATCGTTCAACCCGAGATCATCCTCGGCCTGATCATGGGCGGCTCGGTCATCTACTGGTTCACCGGCGCTTCCTGCCAGGCGGTCGTCACCGGCGCCTACCGCGCGGTTGTCTACATCAAGGAGCACATGAAGCTCGATGCCACCACCGCCTCCGAGAAAGACTCGAAGGAAGTCGTCCGCATCTGCACCGTCTACGCGCAAAAGGGCATGTGGAACATCTTCATCGTCGTGTTCTGCTTCGCGCTGGCCCTGCCGTTCTTCAACCCGTACTTCTTCATCGGCTACCTCATCGGCATCGCGTTCTTCGGCCTCTTCCAGGCCATCTTCATGGCCAACGCCGGCGGCGCCTGGGATAACGCCAAGAAAATTGTCGAAGTTGAGCTCCGCCAGAAAGGCACCGAGCTGCATGCCGCCACCGTCGTCGGCGACACCGTGGGCGATCCGTTCAAGGACACCTCTTCCGTCGCGATGAACCCGGTCATCAAGTTCACCACGCTCTTCGGCCTGCTCGCCGTGGAAATCGCGGTCACCATGACCAACCAGGGCCTGAAGACCGGCATCGGCGTGTTCTTCTTCGCCGTCGCCCTGGTCTTCGTCTACCGCTCGTTCTACTGCATGCGCATCCCCGAGGAAAAAGACGCCAAGGCCTGATTTGCCAGCCAAACCATAACCCCCAAAGCGCGGACTCCCCCGGTCCGCGCTTTTTATTTCAACTGCCTTGGTCGGTCATTTGCCAACTGGGCCTGGCCGGGATTTCCCTTTGCTTCGCCCGGTGCGGGACAAATCGCGCCAGACATAAGCTTGTCGAAATTCATAAACGGGGAAAGTGTCGGCAATGGAGATTTCGAAAAAGCCGTTATCCTCCGGAAAAGACACGGTCGCGATCAACCGGCTAAGATTGTGCTCCTGCTTTATTGTTCCGTTAGTTTTGTCTGTCCTCATTGCCGTGCATTTTGTGCCACGCAAGCTGCACATGGCAGAGGAGTACCTGGAGCTTGCCCTGCGCCCTTCCAACATGCCGTCGTCACTTTTACGTCCACCAGGGTATGCTTTTTTTATCCGCTTTATCAATCTAGCAGGAGGGGACCTCAGTGAGAATCGGCTTGGGCCTGTTTATATTGGACAAGGCATTGTCCTGGGCTTGGCCACGATCGCCTGGTACATCACGGCCTGCCGTTGGATGACTGCTTGGCACGCGTGGTTGATGGCGATGGCTTTTGGATGCAATCCGCTGGTGATAGTCCTGGTCGGGTCCGTTCACTACGATATTCTCCATCTTTCCCTTTCGGTGCTCGTGGGCCTGCTGCTCGTCAGGGCATTTGCGGACAATACGGTAAACACCGGCCTAGCTGTACTCGCCGGCGTGGCCTGCGGAGCCATGACATTGGTCAGGACCATGACGCTCGTCGAACCCGCATTCCTGGCGCTTGCGCTCGGCCTACAAACCAGGATGGCGAAGTCACGTGCGGTGTGGCTGGCCTGGGCGGCGTTTTCCCTGGCCATGGCTGCAACCATCGCCCCGCGAACCTGGGAAAACTATGTCCAAACCGGCCAATTCATCCCGGTGAATGTCCAAACCATGTCTGCGCTCTGGCCCATGCTCGAAAAACCCATCAAGCCGAATTCAGTGAATTATCCATGGCTGGACCTGTGGTTCAGCCGCGGGCTTCCACTGCTGGAAAAAGAGGTCGGGCCGGACGCACTTAATATAAGCTATGCCCCGGCCCACCCGCTTGTTCTTGAACACGTGTTCGGGGCCCGAGTACGAGAACTTGTTCGCACCCAGCCATGGGTTTATTTCGAAAACTTTGCGCACAACGCCCTTTTCTTTCTGACTGGTGACTCGCGTGTCTTGATCCGGTCGTTTATCTACTATCAAGATAATGGAATATATATGCTCCCAAAAACATGGGCGCTCAGTTTTTTTGTTGCCTCAAGCATGCTCCTGAACGTTTGCGGTGCCTTGGGGCTCGCGCTTGGACTCTGGCGACGCGACCCGACCGTCACCATCTTGGCCTCCTTGTTCTTCTGCCTTTGGGTTGTGCACAGTATGTTTTATCTCGATTATCGCTACCTGTACGTGAAGTTTCCCTTCATGCTCTGGTTTACGGGATACTTGATGGGTGAATATTTTAAATCCAGGTCTTCCGTCCAAAAACACCCGGCCTGGATTCCAGCAGTGTTTGCCCTCTCCTCATGCCTGGGCACAGCGCTGCTGATTTTTTAACCGGCTGGTTCCTGGCATCGCTGGCTGGCAGGTTCCTTCCTGCACCTTCAAGAACTGCCGATGAGGATGCCGGCCAGGAAGACGAGCAGGCCGCCGACCACGATCTGGAAAATCGCCGCGAGCAGCGGCGTGTCCATGAAATATTTGCGCACCCACGCGATGACGCCGAGTTCCACCATCACGACGCCGATGGCGATGGTGGTCGCCGTGTGGATGTTCGACAGCAGGTAGGGCAGCGTGTGGCCCAGGCCGCCCAGCGCGGTCATCAGCCCGCACACGATGCCGCGGATGTACGGACGGCCGCGGCCCGTGAGGCTGCCGTCGTCTGACAGGGCTTCGGCGAAACCCATGCTGATGCCCGCGCCGACACTGGCCGCGAGGCCGACGGCAAAGGTCTCATGGCTGTTCTTGGTGGCAAAAGCCGCGGCAAAAAGCGGCGCAAGCGTGGAGACCGAGCCGTCCATCAGGCCGGCCAGGCCGGGTTGGACGACTTGCAGCACGAAAAGCCGTTGGGCCGTGGTCTGCTCAGTCTCGCTGAGTTCAGCGGAGGCAATGCTCTCGGCGGTGTCCTGGTGCTTGCGCTCTTCCTCGGCCAGGTCGCCCAGCAGCTGGCGGATGCCCGTGTCGGTCGTTCGGCGCGCGGCCAGCTCATAATAGCGTCGCGTCTCCAGCTCCATCAGCGCGGCCTGTTTGCGCACGGCATTCAAGCCGAGCGGGCGGGTGAGCCAGACCGGGCGGCGGCTGACGAAGCCTTTCATGTCCTGGCGGCGGAGCAGAGGGATGTGGCCGCCAAATCGCTCGCCATAAAGCGTGAGCAGGCGGTGGCGGTGGCCATCCTCGTCGGCGCGCAAGGCCTCGAATTTTTTGGCCTGCTCGGGATAACCTTCCCTCAGGCCATCGGCAAAGTCCGCGTAAATGCGCCCGTCCTCCTCTTCGAGCGAAATAGCCAGCGCCAGGACTTCCTTTTCACTGAGGGAATCGAAGGTGCGCATAAGAGGCCGGGGGTTTTCAGGCAACCTGCACGCCGGGCACCGCGGCCGGCACGACCGCACATGACACCTTGACCTGCGTGACCAGGACCTTGCCGAAGATGGTGGTGAGCGCGGCGTTGGCGGCGTCGCGACCGCGGGCAATGACCACGGTGCTTCCCGGCGGGATCTGGTCGCTCGGGTCAAACAGGTGCCACACGCCGCCAAGATAGGCCTCGAACCCCGCATGGAAATCCATCGGCTCGAGGCCGGCCGCGTAGTTGCCGACGTAGCGGGCCGGGATGTTGAGCGCGCGGCAAAACGCGATGGCGAGATGCGTGTAATCGCGACAAACGCCTTTCCGCAGCGTCCACACGTCCCAGGCGGAGGTGCGCGAGTCGGTTGCGCCGGGCTTGTATTCAAGATGCTCGTCCACCCAGCGGCAGATTTCGCGGACCTGCTCGGCCCGGTTGTCAATTTTCCCGAAGAGCTCGAAGGCGATCTGCGTGAAGCGGTCGCTCTCGCAATAGCGGCTCGGCAGCATGTAGGTGAGGATCGACAGCGGCAGGCGGCCGGGATGGTCGTGCCTGACCTCGACCGGCGGCGGCGGGCGCGTGACCTCGACGGTGGCGCTGTAACGCAACTCAAACAACCCGGCGGGGGCATCGGCGCGCAGCACGCGGTTGCCTTTTGACGAAGCGATGCGCTCGGAGGGGATCTCGGGCGCGCAGACCACGCTTTCGCTGAGAATGCGTTGTTGGGCGTCGGTATTGACGAGAATGTTGAACGTGAAGTGAGCCGCTGGCGAAAGGATCTGGTAGCCGAGCGTGCAGCCGACAGTGATATTCATGTCGGGGCGACATCGTGGCGCAAAAGCCGCGGTTCGCAACGCGTTTTTACAGGCCGAAGTGACAGGTACCAATGCCAAGTAGCAAGTAACAGGTATCAAGTAACAAGATAACCGACCACTCCTGACATCTAATCCCCGATCCTGGTACTTGATACTTGTTACCTGACACTTACTACCGACACCTGATACTTTTCCGATGTACCGTTCAGCCTTGGCGCGCGGCGCCTTTCATCCAAAATGGCGCGATGTCGCCGCTTGTGCTGCTCGCACCGCTCTTCGTTATCTTTGAGATCTGGCAGCTCGTCATCAGCGAACGCTATCTTGGCATCAAGCAAATCGCCCGCGGCGCCGATCCGCGTGAGCTTGGCCTGCGCGAAGTCACCGCGTTTTTTTGGAGCGCGGGCATCATGTTCTACTGGCTGTGGATGGTCGCGATGCTCCTGCCGCCCTTCGGCCGCGCCTACGCGGCGGCACTGGTCGCGATCACCCTCGTTGGTTTCGCGCTGCGCCGCAACTGCAGCATCAAATGGGTGCTCGTCATCCTCACCTTCGAAGGCGCCATCCGCATCGGCATGCTCGGCTCGCTTTGCATCGTGGCTTGGAAAAGGCTGTAGGCGAAGGCTCTCCGTGCAGTTGAAAGCTGAAGGTTGAAAGTTGAAAGAGAAACAGCCCGCCGATCCATCCATTTTCTGCTCTCTACTTTCAACCCTCAACTTTCATCTTTCAACTATCGATGCCCTTCCCCGAACTCACCCGGCTTTCGCCCAATCGCGACCTCGCGCCGCCGCACGAATGCGCGGGCGTGCTGTTCCACCACAGCGTCGCGCCGTTCGCCGACGCCCTCGCCCGCCTGCTCGATCCGGCGAGCAAGGTCAGCTACCACGCGCTGATCGACCTCGACGGCACGCGCTGCACGCTCGTGCCCGACGGACAAATCGCCTGGCATGCGGGCGCTTCGTCATTCCTCGGGCGCACGCGCTGCAACGACTTCCTGCTCGGCCTCGCCTTCGCGGGCGATACCAACGCCGCGCCGCTCACCGCAGCACAGATCGCCTCCGCCCTCGAATGGCTGGCCGCACGCTGGGCCCGCCATGGCTGGACGCCCGATCGCATGACCGATCACCGCCAGGTTTCGCCCGGCCGCAAGGACGACCTCGCTCCCGCCGAATGGGCGCGCCTGCACACGGCCATCGTCGCAAAATTCAGCTGATCCTGGCACGCTCAGCTGCTATTGCTAATTTGCCACAAAAGAACACAGGGATCACAAAAAACCGGGGGCTGTTATCTATGACCTTTGTGCCCTTCGTGTCTTTGTGGTTAAGATGGAAACAGTGTGCTTGATACTTGTTACCTGCCACTTGGTACTTCGGCGCCCCTCACCGGCGAAAACGCCCTGGCTTCCTCTTTGCGGCGGGCTCGTTGAACGACTGCCGGAAAAATTCCTGCGCCGTAAACAACGCCTGCGCGCACCGGCCATAATCGCCGGCCCATGAGTTGGGCAACGACACGCGCCGGATGATCCCGCGGCCAATTTTGTCCGGCGCCGCTCCGTCCAGTTCCAGCTCCATCGTGAACTTCGGTTCGCCGACGTGCACCACATAATGGCGCGAACCGCCACGTTCCTTCCGCTCAATACGCATGAAATGAGAGAAGTTCATCCTCTGTCTGTTTAGCCTAATAGAGGCCAGCCCACAGACAACTCTATTTTAGATCACGTTAGGTCACCTTTCGCCTTGAGAAAATCGCCGCGCATCGCAAATGCTTTGTCCGCAGCCTGCCAACGCAGCGCCCCATGTCTTTGCTCCCAGCCGACCCTCCGCGAATGCCCAAGTGGCCCTTTCTTGTCGGCGATGCCTTGCTCCTCGGCCTCGCCCTGGCCATCGGCTTCTACACCCACAATCCTTTCGCCGGCAAACCCCTTGTCCTGATCGTGGCCTGCGTCGCGCTCGGCGCCGTGCTCGGCACCTGGCCCTTCATCGCCGACTACGAAAGCAAACGGAACGAAGCCCTCGACGAACGCCAGCGCGGGCTCGAGGCCCTCGCCCACACCATCACCTCGTCCGCCGAGCAAATCAGCATCGCTGCCCAGAGTCTGCCCGGCATGGCCGAAGCCGTGACCAAGAGCCTCAAGTCCGTCGAACAACTCCCGGCCCGCTTCCAGGAAAAAATATTCGAGGCCGCCGCGCAAAAAAACCTCGCCGCGGCCGGGGACAAGCTGGACGCAAAAGCCGCGCAGATTTTCAAGCAGCTCGACGCCAAGATTGCCGTGCTCACGACCCTCGCCGAAAAATTTTCCGCCAGCGCGGCTCCCCTGCCCGAGGAAAAACCTGTCCGCACCCGCGCGCGCAAGGAGCCGGAAACTCCGCCCAGCGAGCCGATCGAATCTGTCGAACGGGCCAGCCCTGAGCCGTTTCGACAAGCTCAAGGCCTCGAGCCAGTCGAGGGGCTTGTCGAATCCGCCGAACGGGCCGTCGCAGAAAAACCGGCAAGCATTGAACCCATTGTCATCGAGACTCCCGCTGAAGAGCCAAAGGCCCCGCGCACCCGCACGCCCGCACGCAAAGGACCGGAAACTCCGCCCAGTGAATCAGCCGCGGTCACAGCTGCCCGCCCTGAGCCTGCCGAACGGGCCGCCGAAGAAAAACCTGCCATCGTTGCCACCGCCCGTGGTGAGCCTGCCAGCCCTGAGCCTGCCAGCAGTGAGCGGGTCGAATCCACTGTCATCGAGCCGCCCGCGGAAGAGCCGAAGACTCCGCGCAAACGCGCACCGAAAAAATCGAAAGGCGAAGACGCCGAACCTTCGCTCGACTTCGACGCCTCCGCAAAAAGTGCGGACTCGTCCCCCGCCCCGTCTTCATCCACGGACGGCGACGAATTTTCCCAGCCCTCGCCCGACGAGGTAGCCGGCGGTGAGCCTGCCCGCCCTGAGCTTGTCGAACGGGTCGAATCCGCACCCGTTACCGCGGTCTCGGCCGACGGCGCCACGCGCCTGCTCGTCACCGCCTACATCGGCATCGGCAACAAGCTTTTTCTCCGCGGCGACGGCCCCGGCCTGAGTTGGGACGAGGGCGTGCCGCTCCAGTTTGTCTCCATCGGCAAATGGCGCTGGGAGACGGCCGACGCCACCAAGCCCGTCCACGCCAAGCTCTACAAAAACGACGAACTCGTGTGCGCCTCCCTGGGCAAGTTCACGCTCGACCCCGGCCAGCAGGCGGAAGTCACGGCGGCGTTCTAACCGCAAGTTTCATTCATTGAATGGGCTACGCGATCGAGATTCGTCCCAAAGCAGAGCGCGATTTGAAAACCATCCCACGCAGCGATGCGCTTCGTATCACGACAAAAATCATGGCGCTTTCCCCTGGGTTGACTGGCGATATCAAGAAGTTAACCAACTTTACTCCTGAGTATCGTTTGCGTGTCGGCGACTGGCGGATTCTGTTTGAAATTGAAGGCGACAAGATTGTGATCTATCGCATTATAAATCGCCGGGAGGCTTATCGCTAGAAACCCATGAATACACAGATCATCGAAAAGCCCGGGCACAAAAAATTCGCAGTGATTCCTTACAAGGACTTCATCGCCATGCGCAAGGAGCTGGAAAACTATCAAGACTTGAAAGCGCTGCGCTTGGCCAAAGCCGACCCACGTAACCGCAGAGGACGTCTGTTTCAGGAGGCAACCAAGGAACTTGGCTTGTTGAAGTGACCGGACTTGCCCAGTTCAGCTATCATGAGTTCCACGGCCACCGATAAGACCGCTATCAGCGAAGTCGAACCCGTTGCGCTGCGCGCGTGGACCGAAAAGCGTACCATTTTTGTCGAACTTACCGATGGCCGCATCATCGGCTTTCCTGCGGACAGATTCCGACTTTTGCGTCGGGCCACGGATGAACAGTTGAAAAAAGTAAGCCTCGAACTCGACGGCCACTCTCTTCGCTGGGAGGAGATAGACGAAGACATTACCGTACCCGGCATCGTCGCGGGCCACTTTCAACTGCCGCCGTGATGGCAATAATTTAGTGTTTGAGGCAGGGCAAACAACACCGTCTCTCACTACCCATGCGCTCGTTCCTGGTATGTTTTATGGTTGTTGCCTGCAGTGGTTGCTCAACCAATGCATTTACGCATGTAACCTATCACTACAATGCGAATAGCGGTTACCCAATCGAACGTATCGAAGGCAAAATTGAAGATGAAAATGATAACATCGTACGGTTAACCGTCTTTGCGGACACCACTCATGGCGGAGTTGCATATGATCCCATCGGGATTGACATAACAAAGCCATTAAACCTCTGTGGACGAAAAGTTGTATTCGAGTTTCCGCGCGAAGATAGAAATGAAGAAAGAACATACAAGTTTTTGGATGCAAACAGAGGCAAGTATGTGACAATTTTGACGCCTGGCGGGCAGTGGAAAACTTCCGGTGATGAAATCGAAGTCAGTGCCCGTCGCCCGCTAGAATTTCAAATCTCCCAAATTCAGCTACCGGGACAGCCACCGATATCTGGCCCACCTCCGCTGAAAGATTAGTGCGTTTTCGGTTTAGATAGACCGATGACTGGTGAAATTGTCATTCCGAGCCGTGCGAGGAATCTCTGCTGTGCTTTTCGATTTCAATTTCGGAGATTCCTCGCACGGCTCGGAATGACAGAATAAAGGACGTGTCGCAAAGACATGCCAATGCGACCGATTAAATCGAAAAAGCTCTAACGTTCAAACCCCATCAATAATGCGGCGGGCGATCGTCCGAATCGGGCGGCTCGCTGTTTTCGAAGCCGGCCGCGGGGCGGGCGCGAAGTTTTTTCAGCTCGCCGCGCAGGCGCGCGAGTTCCTCGTTCAGGGCCAGCATGGCCTTGTCCTGCTCCGTGACGTGGCGTTCGAGCCAGGCGAGGCGCTCCTCAAGGTTTACCCGTCGAAGCTCCAGCCCGGGTGCATCATCCTTTTTCATCCGAGGATGCCTCCGTTGGCCCAGAGGGCCGGCCGATCGCACGAGAAAGCGCGTCCGATCCAGGTTGGCGAAGACGGGTCAACTCGTTCGCTCGGCATGAGGCACGGATGACGCGGCCCGGAGTTTTTCCAGCTCGGGCACAATGACGCGCTGGTAGCAGTCGGGGCAGACGGAGTGGCTGAAGTCGGTGCCGGTGCGCTTGTTGATGTAGGACTCGATCTGCTGCCAGTAATTTTTATCGTCGCGGATTTTTTTGCAGTAGGAGCAGATCGGCAGGAAGGTCTCGAGCTGGCTGACCTGCGTGGCATAACGGAGAATGCGTTCGGCCACGCGCAGGCGCATCCACATTTCCTGCGGATCGAGCGGCTTGGTGAGAAAGTCGTCCACGCCGGCCTCGGCCGCGGCCCGCTGGTTGTCGTCGCTGGCGCTGTTGCCGGTGAGCAGGATGAAATAGACGTATTCGGCCCCTATTTTCGCCCGGATGCGACGGCACAGCTCGAGGCCGTCGAGTCGCGGCATCATCCAGTCGCAGACCACGACGCGGATACCGCCGGCCTGGAGCAGGGTCCAGGCTTCCTCGCCATCCGCCGCTTCAATCACCTCATGACCGAGGCGTCGCAACGACCGGCAAATAATTTTGCGGGCGAGGATGTCGTCTTCAACGGCGAGGATATTCAAGTGGGGCCGAACCTTTCTTTTTGCAGGTTAAGCTCTTTTGCGAGGCTAGCAAGCTCGGGCTCGAGCTTTCCGATGAGGGCGGACGCGCCTTTCAAGTTGCCGCCACCGATGCATTCCTCGATTTCCCTGCAAAGCGCCTGCAACGCGCGGCCGCCAAAGTTGTCGCAGGCGCCTTTGACCGTGTGGGCGAGCTGCCGGGCCGCCCGGGCATCGCCCGCCGCCAGGCTGGCGGCGAGATCGCGAAACCGCTTCGGGGTTTCCTTGAGGAAAAGGTCGATGAGATTGGCGAGGAACTTTGGATGTTCATCGTCTTGCAGGTCCTTGAGGTGATCGAACTGCGCGAGATCCAGCACGACCGGCTTGGCGGAAGGAGGCGCGCCGGCCGGGGATGGGGCGGCGCGCACCTGCGCAGCCAGCACCCGCTCGATGGCGGACTTGAGCTCTTCATAACGGATGGGCTTGCTGACAAATTCATCCATCCCCGCGGCGAGGCACTTCTGCCGGTCGCTTTCCATAGCGTACGCGGTGAGGGCGATGATGGGCACGCGGCGGTCCAAGTTGGGCACCTGGCCGGCGCGGATCTGGCGGGTGGCTTCATAACCATCGAGAACCGGCATCTGGCAGTCCATGATGACCACGTCGTATTTTTGGAGCGCGAGCATCTCGAGGGCCCGGGCGCCGTTGTTGGCCACTTCGACTTTGTGGCCGAGCTTCTCCAGTTGGCGCTGGGCGACCTTTTGGTTGACGAAATTGTCCTCGACGACGAGCGCGCGCAGGGCGGCGACGCGTTTGGCCGGCGGGCGGGAACCCGCGCCAGCCGCTGCGCCGCCGACGGGGCGGATCGCAAGCAAATGGCTGAGGGTTTGCTGCAGCTGGGCGCGTCGCACCGGTTTGACCAGGAAGCTATCGATGTCGAGCGCCCGGAGATGCTTCGCCTCGCTGAGGTGACTGGCGGAGGTGAGCATGACGAGCCTGGCGTCACCCAGGGTGGCATCGGTGCGGATTTTTTTGGCCAGGACGAGGCCGTCCTCCCCGGGCATCCGGCGGTCGAGCAGCACCACAGGCAATGGCTGGCCAGCCTGCTTGCAGGCCTGCAAATGCGCGATGGCACCCGCTGCGTCCGCCGCCGTCTCGGTGGAAATTCCCATGTGCGCAAGCTGCGCGGCGATAACCTGGCGGCTGGTGGCGTTGTCGTCCACCACCAGCGCGGTCGCGCCGGGCGGGATGGCCGCGGGTGCCGCCGGCAGGTCGGTGGAAAACTTGGGCAGCGAGAACTCGCACCAGAAGGTCGAACCGCGACCGGGCTCGCTCTCCACGCCAATGCGCCCGCCCATGAGTTCGATCAACTGGCGCGCAATGGCCAGGCCCAGGCCCGTGCCTCCATAATGCCGCGTGGTGGCGCTGTCCGCCTGCATGAAAGGCTGGAAAAGCTGCCGTTGGGCCTCGGGTGTGATGCCGATGCCGGTATCGCGCACTTCGATCCGGAAGGCCAGCGTCTCGCCGGATTTTTCCAGGCAGTTGACGCGCACGAGAACTTCGCCCTGCTCGGTGAATTTTATGGCATTGCCGACGAGATTGCCCAGCACCTGGCGGAGGCAGCCGGGGTCGCCACGCAGCAAAGTGGTGAAGCCCGGCGAAAAGTCACACACCAGTTCGAGGCCTTTGTCTTCCGCGCGTTCGCTGAAGAGCGCGAGGGTGTCCTCGACGAGCGGGTGCAAATCAAACTCCACCTCCTCGATCTGCAGGTTGCCGGCCTCGATTTTAGAGAGGTCGAGGATGTCATTGACGACGCCGAGGAGTGAGTCGGCGCTTTTCTGGAGGATCTCGGCCAGCTCGCGCTGCTCGGGGGTGAGCGTGGAATCGAGCAGGAGCCCGGACATGCCGATGATGCCATTCATCGGCGTGCGGATTTCGTGGCCCATGTTGGCGAGAAATTGCGCCTTGAGCCGCAAGCTGTACCCGGCTTCATCGCGAGCGCCGGCCGGGTTCTCCTCGTGGCGTTTGCGTTCGGTGATATCGGTCAGGGTGCCAACATAACCGGCGAAAGTGCCGTCGGGCAGGTAGCGCGGCACACCGATGTCGAGCATCCAGCGGTATTCCCCGTCGCTGCGGCGAAAGCGATATTCGATCTGTTGCTTGCTGCGTTGATGGGTGGCGTTGGTAAAGTACGCTTGGGCCCGCTCGCGATCCTCGGGGTGCAGTCCTTCGAGCCAGCCATCGCCGCACTCCTCCGCAAAGCTGGAACCCCGGAAGTCGAGCCAACCCTGGTTGACAAACGTGCCCCGCCCTTCGGCATCCGTCACATAGAGCAGCGCGGGCACGGCGTTGGCCATGAGGCGGAAACGTTCCTCGCTCTCGCGGTGGGCGTCTGCCACCCGCCGGCGTTCCAGCGCATAGCGGATGGCGCGATCCAGCAACGGGGCATTGATCTGGTTTTTGACGAGATGGTCGGCCGCGCCGGCGCGCAGCACGATCTCATCGAAAGCGCGGTCGGCCCGCGTCGTGAGAAAAATAAACGCCGGGCGACTGCCCCCGGCCACCGCCTGCTTGAGCACATCGAGGCCGGACATGCGGCCAAGTTGCTGGTCCAACAAGACGACCTCGTGCCGGTTTTCCGCGATTCGCTGGAGGCCCTCGTCGCCGCTGCGCGCCCAGTCAATCACGTAGGCTTGCGGTGAGCTCGTCGAATCCGCCTGCCCTGAGCTTGCCTGCGGTGAGCCTGCTGGCCCTGAGCCTGTCGAATGGGTCGAATGGGCCTGCCCAGTGATTCCCGTGAGATGACCGCGCGTGGCGAGATAGTCGCGTTCATCGTCATCCACCAACAACACACGAATAGGCGAGGCGACAGGCATGATTTAGAGCTTATCCCCCGCCCTGTGCGGCCATAGCCGACGACAGTGCCCTGGCCTGGATTGGCAAAATCGATCGAAGGACTTCCGTGAAAACGACGCGCTCATGCTGGAATGGCTGTTTCGCCCCTAGAGGCTGTGAAAAAAATTCTGCTAAGCCGACGTTGCGATGAGAAAGCGCTGTCCGCAGCGTTAGAGCTGCCGAGCAAGGCCTTCCAGGCATTGCTCCGGCAGCTCCGCCTCGCTCGCGGCCCAAATCGTATGTCGCGTCGGCCAGCATAATTTGTTTCACAGCCTCTCAGCCAAAAGTGAAACTCAACCGAGCAAGGCACGCAAGGCCGCAGCATCATGCACCGGCTGCCGGCAGGTAAAATTCTCGCAAACGTAAGCCATTGCCCGTCCGTCGGCCGGCCGCATCGCGGCCAGCTCCGGCACCCGCGCCGCCAGCCAGGCCTGCCCTGCCCCACCATCGGCGCCGAGCAGCACCCGGCGCGGGCCGGGCCGCTCGTGCAGCACGGCGGCCAGCGCGCGAAAATCCTCGGCGCGCGGATCGCCCGCGAGCACGACCTGCGGCGGCGGCTGGAGCGCGAGTTCCAACGCACAGAGCATCTGCGGCAGCGCGTACGGCGCACCCAGCCATTGCGCGCGAAAGGCCTCGATCGTGCGCACCCCGCGCTCGCGAAAATCCTCGCGGTGCAGCATCGCGGCCAGCCGCAGTAAATTCAGCGCCGCCACGCTGCTCGGCGCCGGCTCCGCGCCGTCGTAATCCTCCCTCAGCCGCAGCACGAGGTTCGCATCATCCGCCCGGGAATTGAAATACCCGCCGCGCTCCCGGTCGAAAAACAGTTCATCCATTTTCTCCTGCAACGATTCGGCCCATTGCAGCCAGCGGGGGTCGAACGAGGCCTCGTAAAGGTCGAGCAGGCCCTGCACGAGAAAGGCATAATCCTCGGCAAACCCTTCGGTCGCGCCGCGGCCCTCACGCCACGCGCGAAAAATCACACCGCTTTTTTCATCGAAAAGTTCGCGGCGCAGGAATTCCGCCGCGCGCACCGCGGCCACGAGCAACATCTCCGCGTACTCCCCCCAATTGTCATTCCGAGCCGCGCGAGGAATCTCACCTGTCGATACCACCGGGGATGCCAGACTGTCGGCCTTCGGCCCCGGTACCTCGCTTGGCTCGGAATGACACAGGGAATTGAGAACCTGGGCTCCCCGCGCCAGGGCGGAAATCATCAGGCCGTTCCAGGCCGTGAGAATCTTGTCGTCAAGGTGCGGGCGCGGGCGGCTCGTGCGCGCGGCGCGCAGCCACGAGAGCGCCGTGATGAGTCTTTCATTGGCCTCTTCGGGCGTGAGGTTGAGCGCTCTCGCCGTGGCGGCCAGCGGCTGCCGCTGCGCCAGGATATTCTTGCCGGAAAACTCGCCGTGCGGATCGTCCCCCGGCGGCACGTTGCCCTCTTCCCGCACGCCGAAGTGTTCGGCAGCCAGCCCAAAATCGCCGCCGAGCACGTGGCGCAACTCGTCCGCCGACCAGAGGTAAAATGCGCCTTCCGCGTGTTCCGTTCCACCCGCGTTCACCGCGCTGTCCGCGTCCTCGGCCGAGAAAAACCCGCCCTCCGGATGCGCGAGATCGCGGAACACATAATCGAAAGTATCGCGCGCGGCCCAGGCGTGGCGCGGGTCGCCCGTGGCCTGGTAAGCCTCGATAAAATTCACCGCGATTTGCGCCTGGTCGTAGAGCATTTTTTCGAAATGCGGCACCAACCAGCGCGCATCAACCGAGTAGCGATGGTAGCCGCCGCCCACGTGGTCGTGCAGCCCTCCCCGCGCCATGGCCTGCAAGGTGACCGCCGCCATGCGCACCGCCACGCGGCCCACATCGGAGTCGGCGCCTTGCAAGGCGGCGCAGCGAAAGAGAAAATTCAGCACGCTTCCGCGGGGAAATTTGGGCGCGTGGCCAAAGCCGCCGTGCTGTTCGTCGAAGGATTCTTCCAAATAACGGAAGGCGCCCTCGAATGCTTCGCCCGCCTGCCCTGCTTGTCCGCCGTAGCCTTGGCGAAGGCGGAAGCTTGCCTGCGGTGAGCCTGTCGAATCCGTCGAATCCGCTGGCGCGACAACCCGATCAGCCTTCGTGCGCAAAGTTTCCACGGCGCGCGCGCCTTCGGCGACGAGTTTTTCGCGCTCCTCAGCCCAGCCGCGGGCCAGGGCGCGCAGCACGTTCGCAAAGCCCGGCCGCCCATAGCGGTCCTCGGGCGGAAAATAGGTGCCGCCATAAAACGGCTTGAGGTCCGGCGTGAGCCACGCGCTGAGCGGCCAGCCGCCATGGCCGGTGAGCGCCTGTACATAGGTCATGTAAACGCGATCAACATCGGGCCGCTCCTCGCGGTCCACCTTGATGGAAACAAATTTTTCGTTGAGGAGCGCGGCGATGCCGGCGTCCTCAAACGATTCGTGAGCCATCACATGGCACCAGTGGCACGTCGAATAGCCGATACTGAGAAAAATCGGCTTCTGCTCGGAACGCGCCTTGGCGAAAGCCACCTCACCCCAGGGAAACCAATCGACGGGATTGTCCGCATGCTGGCGGAGGTAAGGCGACTTCTCGCGCGCAAGGGAGTTTGGCATGGGAATCCTTTATTTTGTCATTCCGAGCCGTGCGAGGAATCTCTGCTGTTCTTGTCGATTTCAATTTCGCCCGTAATGGATCTGTCTAAACCGAAAACGCTCTAATCGCGACTTCAGCCTTTTGTTTTCGCGTCTGAAGCGAAAACAACCCTCCGTAGCCCTGAGCTTGTCGAATGGGGCGAAGGAGGGCAGCCTTTTACTGCCCGAGCAACCAGGCGAAGATGAGCGGGGCGACAATGGTGGCATCGCTTTCGATGATGAACGTCGGCGTCTTCACGCTGAGCTTGCCCCAGGTGATTTTTTCGTTGGGCACCGCGCCGGAGTAGCTGCCGTAGCTCGTGGTCGAGTCGCTGACCTGGCAGAAATAACCCCAGAGCGGAATATCCGGACGCTGCAAATCCTGCTGCAACATGGGCACGACGCAGATGGGAAAATCGCCGGCGATGCCGCCGCCAAGCTGGAAGAAGCCGATCAAACCAGTGCCGCCACGCAGCGGCTTCGCCGTCTTCACGTACCATACGGCCAGCGTCGTCATGTATTCGATGCCGGTGCGCACGGTATGGACTTTCTTCACCTCGCCGCGGATGACCGCCGCGGCGTACATGTTGCCGAGCGTGGAATCCTCCCAGCCGGGAACGGTGATCGGCAGGTTTTTTTCGCACGCGGCGAGCAGCCACGAGTTTTTCGGGTCGATTTGATAAGCTTTCTTCAGCTTCCCGCCGCGAAGAATTTTATACATGAACTCGTGCGGAAAATAGCGCTCGCCCTTTCGGTCGGCCGCGACCCATTCCTCAAGCACGGCCTTTTCAATGCGGCGCATGGCTTCCGCCTCGGGAATGCAGGTGTCGGTCACCCGGTTCATATGGCGGTCGAGCAACGCCTGCTCGTCGGCCGGCGTGAGGTCGCGATAGCCCGGCACGCGCTCGTAGTAATCGTGCGCCACGAGGTTGAAGATGTCTTCCTCGAGATTGGCCCCGGTGCAGACGATGGCATGGACTTTGTCGCGGCGGATCATCTCGGCCAGCGAGAGGCCGAGCTCGGCGGTGGACATCGCTCCAGCCATGGTCACCAACATCTTGCCGCCCTTTTGGAGGTGGGTTTCGTAGCCCTTGGCGGCGTCCATCAAGGCGGCGGCGTTGAAGTGCCGGTAGTTGCGCGCGATGAACTTAGAAACCGGGCCCTTCTTTTTGGCGAGGGCGGCGTTCACGTCTTCGGGGCGGATTCTGGCGCGCTTGGCTTTCATAGGCGCGACAAGGAAAACAGGGCCGCGCAAGTTCGCCACAAAAAACCACCCGCCATGGCCAGACTCGGATTTCTGCCACAAAGGATCACAAAGAGCACAGGGATCCTAATCCCATCCACTTTCTCTGTGATCTCTGTGCCCTTTTGTGGCTAAATATTCCCAGCAGCCTTCAAATATCAGTGATAATCAGCCTGCCCGTCGTAGCCCGCTCGACTGGCTCGGGGCCTTGAGTCCCTCGACAATGCTCGGGACCCTGAGCCGTTTCGACAAGCTCAAGGTCCTGAGCCAGTCGATGGGCTTGTCGAAACGGTTTGAAAAGCGAAGTCGGGTGCCCATCAGTGGCCGTGCCATCCGTAGCCCTGAGCCTGTCGAATGGGGCGAAGGATGGTTAAAACTCCGATCCGCATTATTCGCGTTCATCTGCGGTTAAAAAACAGGGGTTGGGATCCTTTGTGGTAATAAACTCAACACGCACCATTGACGAACGCCCGGGCAGCCCGTTGGCTTGCGGGTTCCGATGCTCACCATTGCCGACGTTTCAAAGTCCTACGGCACCCGCGAACTCTTTTCCGAGGTGTCGATCTTCGTCGCGCGCACCGACCGCTACGGCCTCGTCGGCCCCAATGGCGCCGGCAAAACCACCCTGTTCAACCTTATCCTCGGCGAAGAGGCGCCCGATGAAGGCACGATCGAGTGGGAACGCGGCGCGGACTTCGGCTACCTGCCGCAGGAAAGCGCCCCGGTCGGCGAGGAAACCATCCTGCAAATCGTCACCAGCGGCAAGAAGCTCATGCCCGAGAACGACGACGATTACGACATCGACTGGACGCTCGAGCCACGCGCGAAAAAAATCATGGCCGGGCTCGGCTTTCGCGAAGCCGACGGCGACCGCCCGGCCAAGTCATTTTCCGGCGGCTGGGTCATGCGCGCGCACCTCGCCCGCCTGCTCGTGAGCGAGCCCGCGCTCCTGCTGCTCGACGAGCCGACCAACCATCTCGATCTCGAGGCGCTGCTCTGGTTCCAGGATTACC
>Ga0210398_10000222_pt1 | contig 70647 bp, 67 predicted proteins | sample IncBWC4OmetaG_FD_161047 | JGI IMG/M metagenome (GOLD analysis project Ga0210398, IMG submission 161047) | Forest soil microbial communities from Barre Woods Harvard Forest LTER site, Petersham, Massachusetts, United States - Inc-BW-C-4-O | ecosystem: Environmental > Terrestrial > Soil >... | reverse complement strand
TGGGGCCGTCATAGATGCGGAACGGGCGCACCTCGCGGAAGATGCGGGCGACGATCGTGTCGTCGGTGATGCCGAGCCCGCCCAGTACCTGCATCGAGCGGTCGACGACGCGCCAGATCGCCTCGGAGCAGATCACCTTGGCCATGCTCGATTCGTGACGGCCGCGCTCGCCCTGGTCGAGCACCCAGGCGGTGTGCCAGATCGCGAGGCGGCAGGTGTGGATGTCCATCTCGTTGTCGGCGAGCATAAAGCCGACGCCTTCGTGTTCGCCGAGCAGCTTGCCGAAAGCGTGGCGGGTGCGGGCGTAGTCGGTGGCGATGTCATGGCAGCGCCGCGCGGCGCCGAGCCAACGCATGCAATGGGTGAGGCGTGCCGGGGCGAGCCGCGCCTGGGCATAGCGAAAGCCCTGCCCCACTTGGCCGAGTACCGCGGTCTCCGGCACGCGCAGCCCGTCGAGGCGGATCACCGCGTGGCCGCCGGCCATAAAGCCGTCGAGCGTGTCGAAGATGCGTTCGACATGGATGCCGGGTGCGTCCATCGGCGCCAAAAACATCGTCGCGCCGGCGGGGCCGAGCTCGTCGCTGTCGTTCTTCGCCATGATGATCGCGAACTTCGCGCCGACAGCGCCGGTGATCAGCCATTTGTCGCCGTCGATGACGAAATCGCCCTTGTTGCCGCCGGGATCGCGGCGCGCGTGGGTCAGCAGCATCGACGGGTCGGCGCCGGCGCCGGGCGCCGGCTCGGTCATCATAAAGCAGGAGCGGATGTCGCCGGCGGCGAGCGGGCGCAGGTATTCCTCCTTCTGCGCGTGCGTTCCGACCTGCTCAAGGAGGTGCATGTTGGCCTCGTCGGGCGCGAAGCAATTCATCGCGATCGGCCCGAGCGGCGAATAGCCGGCGGCCTCGAACACCACCGCCTTGCCGCGATGGTCGAGCCCAAGCCCGCCCCATTCCTGGCCGACATGGGGTGAGATGAGCCCGGCGCGCTTGCCGAGCGCCACCAGCTCGTGACGAAATTCCTCGGACGGGCCATGATGACCGAGGCGCGGATCGTTCTCGCGCGGGATCATCTCGTCGCGCACAAAGCTCTCGGTGCGCTCCTTGAGTTCGATCAGTTCGTCGGGGATCGCGAAATCCATCAAAAGCCTCCAACACGCCAATAGCCGGCGATAACCGGATGAAGCACACTCGCTTTGCCGGGTGCAACCAAACCGGTATTTTGCGCGTAGGGAACACTCCGCCGCGCTTTTAAAAGCCTGGATCACGTGACCGACTCGCCGCTGCTGCTTCAGGAATTGCTGCGCAAGACCGCCGCCGGCGATGCCGCGGCGTTCGCGACGCTTTACAAGCAGACCGCCGGTAAATTGTTTGGCGTCGCGATCCGTATCGCCGGGCGCGGCGAGGTCGCGGAAGACGCGCTGCAGGAATGCTTTGTGCTGGTCTGGCAGCGCGCCGCCGATTACGACCCGACGCGCGGCGCGGCGATGAGCTGGCTGATCGCCATCATGCGCAACTGCACGCTCGACCGGCTGCGCCGCCGCGCGAGACGCCCCGAAGGTTACGCGGCGGCAGAGAGTACGCTGAGCCGGCTCGTCGCGCCTGACACCGCGAGCAAGGGCGCCGAGATGCGCGCCCTCAAACATTGTCTCGGCGAACTCGAGGAACAGCCGCGCGAAGCGGTGGTGCTCGCCTATCTCTATGGCCTGACCCGCGAAGAGCTGGCGGAGCGGCTCGCGGTGCCGGTGGGGACGGTGAAAAGCTGGATCCGCCGCAGCCTCGAACGTCTGAGACGGTGCCTCGACCGATGAATTACGACAGCCCGGAACTGCGCGAACAGCTCGCCGCCGAGTACGTGCTCGGGACGATGCCGCTGCTGGTGCGGCGGCGCTTCGAGCGGCTGCTTGCTGATGACCCCGAGTTGCGTCGCGCGGTCGAGGATTGGAACGCGCGCTTCGACCCGATCGACTACGGCGCCACCGTGCTCGAGCCGCCAGCCCGCGTCTGGCGCGCCGTCGAGCGCGAGCTCGCGCTGCCGCGCGCCTCGGCGGCGCAGGCCGGCTGGCTCGGCTCGCTCGCCTTTTGGCGCGGCGCGACGCTGGCCGCGGCCGCGCTGGCCGCCGCGGCGGTCGTCTACGTCGGGGTCCGTCCGACCCCGGCTCCCCCGTCGGTCGTCGCTATCCTCAGCGACGACAAGGGCGAACCCGGCTGGATCGCGACGCGCAGCGGGCGCGGCGGTGATGTCGACATCGCGCCGATCCGTCAGGTGGCGCTCGACGCCACCCATGCCTTTGAGCTGTGGGCGATTGCCGATGGCAAGCCGCACGCGCTCGGCCTACTGACGCCGGAGCCGGGTCACTCGCTCGCGGTGCAGGCCGCGCTCGTACCGGAGCACGGGGTTCTGGCCGTCAGCCTCGAACCCGCGGGCGGCTCGCCGACCGGGCTGCCGACCGGCCCCGTCGAGTACAAGGGCGCGGTGCTACAGCGCGAATAATCCGCGTTCAATAAAACGTGACCAAAAATTCTCCGCTGTCGTGCATCCGCGCGCCCTGATCGCTGCGTAAGCGCGCCGACGAACCGCTGGCCCCCACTCCCCGAGGTCTGGCGACGTCGTCCGCAACGAGGGGATTCACGTCATGAAAATCAAATTGCTCGCAAGCGCCGCCGTATTCGTCATGGGGCTTGGCGCCGCCGCGATGGCGGTGACCGACCCGATGGTCGGCGGCGCCGCGATGTTCCCGACCAAGAACATCGTCGAGAATGCGGTGAACTCGAAGGACCACACAACGCTCGTCGCCGCGGTCAAGGCCGCCGGCCTTGTCGACACGCTTGAAGGCGCCGGGCCTTTCACGGTCTTCGCGCCGACCAACGAGGCGTTCGCCGCGCTGCCCGCCGGCACGGTCGACAATCTGCTCAAGCCCGAGAACAAGGGCATGCTGACCCAGGTACTGACCTATCACGTCGTCCCCGGCCGTTATGACCGGATGGCGATCGAAGCCGGGATCAAGACCGCGCCCGGCGGCAAGCTGATGCTGAAGACCGCCGAGGGCGAGACGCTGACGCTCGCCGAAGGCAACGGCGGCGTCTGGGTCACCGACCAGAAGGGCAACACCGCCCGCGTCACCATTCCCGACGTCTATCAGAGCAATGGCGTCATCATGGTCGTCGACAAGGTGCTGATGCCCTAGGCGACCGGTATTACGCACCTTGGCACGAAGACCCCCGGGCTCTGCCCGGGGGTTTTTGCTAGCGGATGCGCCGGCGTTTACGCTCGCGCATCGCGATGTAGAGGCCTGAGGCGATGATGATGAGCGCCCCAACCCAGGTCAGCGCGTCGGGGAAATTGCCAAAGATGACATAGCCGAGCGTCGCGGTGCCGATCAGCTCGACATAGCCCAGCGGCGCGATCACCGAGGCGGGTGCCGCCTGAAACGCCTTGATCACGAGGAAATGGCCGAGCCCGCCGAGGCAGCCCAGCGCCAGCAGCATCGCCAGATCGTCGAGGCTCTTGGGCGTGACCCAGATGAACGGCAACGCCAGTGTGGTGCCGAGCGACCCCAGCAGCGCGGCGAAGATGATCCCTGTCGCCGGGCTGTCATGCGCCATCACAAAGCGCGTCGCGATCTGGTAGAGCGCATAGGCGAGCGCGGAGGCGAGGAGCAGCAGCACCGCCGGGTTGTGCAGCCCGCTGCCGGGCCGGATGATCAGCAGCGCCCCGACAAAGCCGACACAGACCGCGCTCCAGCGCCGCCAGCCGACTTGCTCGCGCAACAGCGGCACCGACAGCGCCGTGACGATCAAGGGCGAGGTGAAGCCGATCGCCGAGGCGGTGGCGAGCGGCACCTTGCCGATCGCCAGCACGAAGACGGAATTGCTCGCAAGCATCAGCGCCGAACGGCCCAATTGCACGACGGGTCGCCGCGTCGCGATAAGCCGCCTGCCGTATTGCGGCAGGAAGATAACGAGCATGACGATGAGGTGGCCGGTGAACCGCGCCCAGACGATCTCGAACACCGGATAGCGCGCGGTGAGGAGCTTCATCATCGCGTTCATCAGCGGAAACATCGCCACGCCGGCGCACATCAGGAGGATGCCGCGCAGCGCGTCAGGCTGCCGCCGCGCGGGTTGCCCGGCTCGCGCCTCGCCTTCGGACGACTCTTCGGCAGCGCTCAGAGGAAGCCGCGCATCTTCGTGGCGGTGGCGCTGGCCGCGCTTTGCAGGAAGGCGAGGTCGCTGCCCGGCAACACCAGCCGCACGCCCATCTTGATGTAGCGCTGCAACAGCGCCTCGTCAGAAATGCCTCCGACCCCGGCATGCTTGCCGTGCTTTTTGCAGGCGTCGACCACGGTCTGATAGGCGGCGACGATGCGCTCGTCGCCAAAGCCGCCAGGGATTCCGAGTTCCATCGCCAGGTCGTTGGTGCCGATCAGCAGCGAATCGATCCCCGGCACCGCGGCGATGGCGTCGGCGTTCGCGATTGCCAGCGGCGTCTCCAGCATCACGATGACCATCGTTGCCGCGTTGATCGCGGCGCAGGTCTCGCCGAGCGGATGCTTCTCATAGTTGAGATGCGGTAGCCCGCCGGCGACCGAGCGGTGGCCGTGCGGCGGATAGTGCAGCGCCGCGGATATGGCTTTCGCCTCTTCCGGCGTGTCGACATGCGGCATAACGATGCCGAGCGCGCCGCCGTCGAGCACCCGCGTCGCCATCCATGTTTGCCGCGCCGGCACGCGGACGATCGGCGCGATCCCGACTCCGAGTGCGGCGACGGAAATCTGCACCGCCATGTCGAGGTCCATCGAATTGTGCTCGAGGTCGAGGAACAGCCAGTCATAGCCGCAGGCCTTCATGGCCGGCGCGATATCGACGGTGCGCGCCTGGCGCAGGATGACGCCGAGCGCTAGCTCGCCCGCCGCGAGCCTATCCTTCGCCGCGTTGTGCACGACTGCCGGCATGATTCACTCCCCGAGATAATGAAATCGGGGTGAGTCTAGCCTGTTCGCGACGTGACGGAAATGCGGCGCGCCGGCCTAGATTTCACGACCGCTCCGGTCGAACAGCACGGAGATGGCGATGATCTTGTCGATCGTCTCGCCGTCGCTCGCCAGCGGCGCGAGGCAATTTTCGACGATGCGGTGGTTGGGGTCGCGGTCCCACAGGGTCTGACCGCGGCGCCAGGTGGGCTGCTTGGTCTCGAGGATGAAGCGGTAGCGGTTGCGCAGATTGGGGTTGCGCAGCGATTCGGGCTGCGCTTCATCGAGCCACATCCCGGTGAGCTCGCGCCCGACCGAACGCGTGATGTCGGTGCCGACAAGGCGATAGCGAAAGCGCAGCGGCTCATCGAACACGTCGATGATCCACAGCCGCGACAGCAGCGGCACGATCGCCTCGGGAGTGATGTGCTGCCGCCCGGGCAAGCGGCCAGACGGGGCGACGCTGACCCAGTAGTCGTAAAACTGGCGGACGAGCGGGTGCCACGACGAACGATCATCGGGGATGCGGTGGCCCGTCCAGATACCGTAATCCACCGCCGACGGCAGGGCGCCCGGCGACGGGAATTGCGAGACCGACGGATCCATTACCATGGCGTCAAGGGTACGTCGGAAGTGGTTAGCACAAGGTTGATCGCGCTTTGGCTGCTTAACCATCTCGACGGCCGATCCGTCACAACCCAAGATCGCCGCTCGACCACCTGACTTGGAAGGGCCTCGACCGACATGCGACCGTTAAAGCCCTGGCATATCGCTCATCTGGAGAATAGTTCCGCGGGCGCGCGCATCGCGGATCATGTCGCGGCCTTTATCGGCTCGTGGCAGTTCATCATTATCCAGAGCGTTATTTTTCTGATTTGGGTCATCGTTAATACGCTCTGGCTGTTTACCCGCTACCAGTTCGACCCCTATCCCTTCATCCTGTTCAATCTGTTCATGTCGGCGGAAGCGGCCTATAGCTCGCCGCTGATCCTGATGAGCCAGAACCGGCAGACCGAGCGCGATCGCGTGCAGGCGCAACACGATTACGATACGAATGTCGCGGCCAAGGAGGAGATCGAGACGATCCTCAGCGAGCTCGGCCGCATCGAGATCGAAAAGCTCGACAGGATCCTCGCGCTGCTGCAAGAGCCGGCGTCAGTCAAAGGGGAAAGCTGATGGATTTTGACCTGTCGCCAAAGACCGAAGGGCTCATGGCGCGGCTCCAGTCGTTTATGGACCGCGAGGTCTATCCGGCGGAGACGGTGTTCGAGCGGCAGCTCGCCGAAGCGCCGTCGCGCTGGCAGATCCCGCCGATCATGGAGGAGCTCAAGGCGAAGGCCAAAGCCGAGGACTTGTGGAACCTGTTCCTCCCGGAAAGCGCGCTCGGCGCGGGGCTCACAAATCTCGAATACGCGCCGCTGTGCGAGATCATGGGGCGCTCGCCGATCGCGCCGGAGGTGTTCAACTGCTCGGCGCCCGACACCGGTAATATGGAGACGCTGGTGCGCTACGCGACGCCCGCGCAACAGGAGCAATGGCTGAAGCCGTTGCTTGCCGGCGAAATCCGCTCGGCCTTCGCGATGACCGTGCCGGCGGTCGCCTCGTCCGACGCGACCAATATCGAGGCGCGCATCGAGCGTGACGGCAACCAGGGTTATGTGATCAACGCCCGCAAATGGTGGACCAGCGGCGCGATGGACCCGCGCTGCAAGATTTTCATCCTGATGGGCAAGACCGACCCCAACGCGCCGCGCCACGCGCAGCAATCGATGATCCTGGTGCCGCGCGATACACGGGGTGTGCGCGTGGTGCGGCCGTTGACCGTGTTCGGTTATGACGACGCGCCGCACGGCCACGCCGAGGTCGAGTTCAAGGATGTGCGCGTGCCGGCCGAGAACATCCTCTTGGGCGAGGGGCGCGGCTTTGAGATCGCGCAGGGCCGGCTCGGGCCGGGGCGCATCCATCATTGCATGCGGATGATCGGGCTCGCCGAGCGCTCGCTCGAGGCGATGGTCGCGCGGGTCAAGAGCCGGGTGGCGTTTGGCCGGCCGCTCGCTGACCAGGGGGTGATCCGCGAATGGATCGCCGACTCGCGGATGGAGATCGAGCAGGCACGGTTATTGACCTTGAAGGCCGCGCATATGATGGACACAGTCGGCAACAAGGTGGCGCAGGCCGAGATCGCGATGATCAAGGTGCTGGCGCCGAAAATGCTGCTGGCGGTGATCGACCGGGCGATCCAGGCGCATGGCGGGGCGGGGGTCAGCCAGGATTTCGGCCTCGCCTATGCCTGGGCGCGGTCGCGGATCATGCGCATCGTCGACGGGCCGGACGAGGTTCATCGCCGGGCGATCGCGCGGATCGAGCTGCGGAAGTGACGGCTGGATTGGCCGGGTGCGTCCTTCGAGACGCGCCTGGCGGCGCTCCTCAGGATGACGGTTGTTCTTTATGCCGTCTGTCGTCCCTCGTCATCCTGAGGAGGGAGCGAAGCGACCGTCTCGAAGGACGCTAGGTGACCGTGCAACCGAATACCGTGCTGGAAGCGGCCGAGCTGATTGCCGAGCGGCCGGACGAGCGGCTCGACACCAGCCGGCTCGAGCCGTATCTGCGCGCCCATCTTCCGGGCGTCGATGGACCATTGTCGGTCGCGCAGTTTCATGGCGGCAAGGCCAACCTCACCTACAGGCTGCGCTTCGGCGCGCAGGAATATGTGCTGCGCCGCCCGCCGCTTGGGCCGATCCCGCCCGGCGCGCATGACATGCGCCGCGAGCATCGCGTGCTTTCGGTCCTGCATCAGAGGTTTCCGCTGGCGCCGCGGAGTCTGCTCTTGTGCGAGGACGAAAGCATCATTGGCGCGGTGTTTATCGTCGAAGAGCGGCGGCGCGGTTTTGTGATTCGCGACGATATCCCGGACGAATTCGCCGATCGGCCTGAGCTCAATCGCCGCATCGGCTTTGCGCTGGTCGACGCACTCGCCGATTTGCATTCGGTCGACACGGCCGCGATCGGTCTCGACGGGCTCGGCCGGGTCGAAGGCTTTCTCGAACGCCAGCTGTCGGGCTGGACGCGGCGCTGGGAAGGATCGCTCGGCGGGCCGGAAGAGGATGCGTCTCGCCGCACGATGGCGCCGGTGCTGGACTGGCTGGCGCGCTACCTGCCCGAAGAGCGCGCCGGCGCGCTCTTGCACAACGATTTCCGCCTCGATAATTGCCTGCTCGACGCGGTGGACCCGGCGCGCATCGCCGCAGTGCTCGACTGGGACATGTGCACCCAGGGCGACCCGCTCGCCGATCTCGGCTATGTGCTGAATTATTGGGTCGAGCCGGGTGACGATCCGGCGTGGCGCGAGATCGCGTCGATGCCGACCTGGCGCGACGGTTTCCCGACCCGCGCCGAAGCGATCGCGCGTTACGGCGCCCGCACCGGCAGCGATGTCGGCGAAATCCTCTGGTACCAGGTGTTCGCCGCGTTCAAGCTCGCCGTCATCATCCAGCAGATCTACATCCGCTATGTGCGCGGCCAAACCCAGGACGCGCGCTTCGCCAATTACTGGCGGCGCGTGCTTGGTCTTGCCAACAAGGCGCAGGTGCTGATCGGCTAGGCGGCGATCTTCGGCTCGGAGACGCAGCTGTTGAACGCGCCAAAGGCGAGATGCGTCAGCGAATTCTCCTTGACCCCGACCGGGATAAAGGCGGCGCGATAAAGCTCGGTCTTGCCATCGGGCCGGGCGATCTCGCCTTCCAGGCGAACTGCCTGGCGCTGATTATGCGCTTCGCCACAGCCCTGCATGAAGACGCTCGACAGATGGCGCGGTAGCTGACGGACCATCGGCACGTGCGGCGTGCCCTTCTGCGGCAAATCGAGGAGCTTCGCGAAGTCGGAGCCGTAAAGCAGCAGCGAGGAATTCTCGACCACCGGATCGACGGCGATCACGAAGCGATGCGACCAACCGGAGCTGTTGATCTCGCCGAGATCGAGCGCGGCCACGGTCGCATTGCGGCCGAGCTGCTCGATCTTTTTCTCCCAATATCGGATCGCGCGCTCGGACTCGCGGCGCTCGCGGCCGGACAGCTGTTCCAATTCAGGTTCGCGCGAGTCATTCGATGACATGACCGGCGCGTCGGTGATCGACATCTGGTCCCCCAACCTCATGCGACTACGAACGACAATGGCAAACGTGGTAAACGACTATGCTTAAATTTCCGTGAAGATTCGCCGCCGTGTCCAGCTTGGAGGCGAGCCGGACGCCGACAAAGATGGTTAATGCGCCCAGGCGTGGTTTTCTCAGCTAACTCGCCCGGGCTCCGAGCGCCGCGAGACGCCGTTGCGCATCCATGACGTCGACCTGTGTCGCGGCGCCGGCGGGTTTAAGCGCGAAATCGAATTCCGCGGTCAGCACGGGACCGGCGATGCCGAGCTTGGTGGCTTCCGGCGGCGGCGTCTCGTGGCGCGCGAAATCGCAGATCAGCGAGTCCTTGACCGCGAATACCGCGTCGCTTTCGAGATACGGATCGCTGCGGTCGAAGATATGCGTCGTCACCGGCTCGTAGCCGTCGGCCATCACCACGAAATGGATGTGCGCCGGGCGCATCGGGTGCCGGCCGGTCGCCTTGAGCATCGCGCCGACCGGCCCGTCGGACGGGATCGGATAGTTGACCGGCCGCACCGTACGGATCAGATAGCGGCCCTCGCCATCGGTGTGGAACTTGCCGCGCATATGCAGCTCGTTCGGGTTGCTGTCCTGCGAATCGTAGAGGCCATTCGACTGCGTCTGCCAGACATCGAGCAATGCGCCCGCGATCGGCTTGCCGCCGAGGTCGAGCACCCGGCCGCTGACCAGGGTCGGGATGCCCGCCGTGTCGCGGTGCGCGATGTTGCCGCCCGGCGGCAGATCAGCCGAGCCGAGCCGGTGAAATGGCCCGAACACGGTCGATTCGGTCGCGCCCTCGGGCTTCCGGTGACCGATCAGATCGACGACCATCGACACGCCGAGCGTATCGGAGAAGAGGATGAATTCCTGGCGCTTGTCGCTGCACATCTTGCCGGCTTCGGTCAGGATTTCGATCGCCTGAAACCATTCGGCCTCGGTCAGCTCTACGTCCTTGACGAAGGCGTGCATGTGCTTGATGAGCGCCAGCATGATCTGCTTGAGGCGCAAATCGGGCGTTGCTTCGAAGCGCGCCAGCACGGCGGCGGTGATGTCGTCCTCGGTGGTGCTGCGCCTTACGTTATTTTCGCCATCTGGCATCGCCGCCTCCCTTGCTAAAGGCGGCGCAGCTTAGAGTAATTTACCCATCAGAGTAAGCGAGGGCACATGGCCGATTTGCGGGTGAAAAGCGAGATTGCGGGTTCGGTGTGGAAGATCGAGGTCGCGGTTGGCGACAGTGTCGGCGCGGAGGACGCGCTGATCATTCTCGAATCGATGAAGATGGAGATTCCGCTGCTCGCGCCGCGCGCCGGGATCGTCAAAGAGATCCTGGTCGCCGAGGGCGAGCCGATCGCCGAGGGCGATGTCGCGGTGGTGCTGGGCTAGAAGGGAGCCTTTTGGGAGAGGGGGCGCCAACCGCTACCGGGAACAGCGGAACGAGCTGATCTGGTCGTTCCAATGATCGCCGACATAGGCGTATTCGCCTGGGCCGAGGCGCAGGACCTCGCCACGGTAATCGGCGTCCCAATAAAACTCCCAGTACCCGCTCAATACGCGGATCGACGAGATCTGGTCGTTCCAATGCTGGCCGACATAGGACATGTCGCCTTCGGCATGCAGGCTTTCGCCGCGGAAATTCGCATCCCAGTAAACGATCACCTCGCACGCGAGCGCGGGCGCTTGTGGTGCGGCGGCAAGCAATACCAGGGCGCCGGTGAGCGCGGCGAACAGGTTGCGGAAGCTGGTCATTTCTTCTCCCTCTGCGGTCGCGAGCCTAGCAAATCGCTTGTCACGACCGCCAGTAAAAGCGTCGGCCCTCTGCCTTCGCAGATACGTCTGGGTTCCTGACGTTGCATCCGCGAGGCCGGTGAATTAGACCGGCGGCTTCATGCCAACCGATCTTCCCGCCACCGAACCCAGCACCGACGGTCCGCAAGCGCTATACCGCGCGCGATGCGCGGCCGGGACGATCCGCCCCGATGCGGCGCAGGCGCGTGCGGCCGAGCGGCTCCAGGGGCTTTACCGCGAATTGCGTGATCACGCGCCGGCCGCGCGCGGCTGGTTCGGCCGGCTGCTCGGTAATCCTCAGCCCGCGCCGAAGGGGCTTTATTTGTGGGGGCCGGTCGGGCGCGGCAAATCGATGCTGATGGATTTGTTTTTCGCGACGGCGCCGGTCGAGCAAAAGCGCCGGGTGCATTTCCACGCGTTCATGCTGGAAGTGCACGACCGTATGGAGGTCGAGCGCCGCGCGCGCTCGCGTCAGCCGATCCTGCGCGTCGCCGAAGCGATCGCCGCCGAGGCGCATCTCCTGTGCTTTGACGAGTTCCAGGTCAACGACATCGCCGACGCGATGATTTTGGAGAGGCTGTTCCGCGCGCTGTTTGACGCCGGCACGGTGGTGGTCGCGACGTCGAACCGACACCCCTCGCGGCTCTACGAGAACGGGCTGCAGCGCGACCGGTTTCTGCCGTTTGTCGACCTGCTGCTGCGGCGGCTCGACATCGTCGAGCTCGACACCGGGCGCGATTACCGGTTGGCGCGGATGGTCGGCAAGCCGGTCTATTTCCAGCCGCTCGACGGACGAGCGGAGCAGGCGCTGGCCGAGACGTTTGCCGGGCTGACCGAGGGGCTGGCGGAGCGTCACGAAACATTGACGGTGATGGCGCGGCCGCTCGAGGTGCCGCGCTGCGCCGGGCACACGGCGTGGTTCACCTTTGAAGAATTGTGCGCAAAGCCGCATTCGGCCGTGGATTACCTCGCCCTCGTCGAGCGCTTCGCGGCGATCCTTATCGAGGGCATTCCGCGCCTGCCGCCGACCCGGCGCAACGAGGCGCAGCGTTTCCATATCCTTGTCGACACCATGTACGAGGCGCACACGCTGCTTGTCGCCTCGGCCGAGGTGCCGCCGCAGGAGATCTATGTCAAAGGCGACGGCAGCTTTGAATTCCAGCGCACCGTCTCGCGGCTGATGGAAATGCAGAGCGAGGAGTACATCGCGCACGCCGCTCCGGACGCGACGGAGACCGGGGCTGCCTTGCTCGGCCCCTGAAATCGCGCTAAACCGCCCACATCCAGTCACGAGGTTTGAGAATGGCACGCAAGAAGATCGCGCTGATTGGCGCCGGGCAGATCGGCGGCACGCTCGCCCTGTTGATCGGGCTGAAGGAGCTGGGCGATGTCGTCCTGTTCGACATCGTCGACGGGGTGCCACAGGGCAAGGCGCTCGACATCATCCAGGGCAGCACGATCGAGGGCTATGACGCCAGCATCACCGGCGCGAGCGACTATTCGGCGATCAAGGGCGCGGATGTGGTGATCGTTACTGCCGGCGTGCCGCGCAAGCCCGGCATGAGCCGCGACGACCTCATCGGCATCAATACCAAGGTGATGGGTCAGGTCGGCGCGGCGATCAAAGAGCACTGCCCCAATGCCTTCGTGATCGCCATCACCAACCCGCTCGATGTGATGGTCTGGGTGCTGCGCGAGGCTTGCGGCTTGCCGACCAACCGTGTCGTCGGCATGGCCGGGGTGTTGGACAGCGCGCGGTTTCGCTATTTCCTCGCCGAAGAGCTGGGCGTGTCGGTCGAGGATGTCACCGCCTTCGTGCTCGGCGGGCACGGCGACACGATGGTGCCGTCGGTGCGCTACACGACCGTCGCCGGTATTCCGCTGCCGGATATCATCAAGATGGGTTGGACCACGCAGGCGAAGATCGACGCTATCGTCCAGCGCACCCGTGACGGCGGCGCCGAGATCGTCAACCTGCTGAAGACCGGATCGGCGTTTTACGCGCCGGCGAGCGCGGCGGTATCGATGGCCGAAGCCTATCTGCTCGACAAGAAGCGGGTGCTGCCCTGCGCGGCGCATCTCTCCGGCCAATACGGAGTCAACGGACTTTATGTCGGCGTGCCGGTGGTGCTGGGCGCCGGCGGTGTCGAGCGCATCGTCGAAATCTCGCTCGACGCGGGCGAAAAGGCGGCGTTTGACAAGTCCTGCGCTGCGGTGCGCGAATTGATCGACGTGGCGAAGAAGCTGCAGACCGCCGCCTAACCAGCGATGAACATCCACGAGTACCAGGCGAAAGAGCTGCTGGCGAAATATGGCGTGCCGGTGCAGCCGGGCGGCGTCGCCTACACGGCCGCGGAAGCCGCCGAGGTCGCGCAGCGGCTTGGCGGCGGGCTGTGGGCGGTCAAGGCGCAAATCCATGCCGGAGGGCGCGGCAAGGCGGGCGGGGTCAAGCTCGTGCGCTCCCCTGAGGAAGCCAGCGCGGCGGCGGCCGGGATGCTCGGCAAGCGGCTGGTAACGCACCAGACCGGTCCGCAGGGCCGCGACGTCAAGCGCGTCTATGTCGAGGCTGCGTCCGACATCGCCCGCGAGCTTTATCTGGCGCTGTCGGTCGATCGCACCAGCGGCCGCGTCACGCTGATCGCGGCGGCTGAGGGCGGGGTCGAGATCGAAGAACTGGCAGCGCGCGCGCCGGAGAAAATCTTGCAGCTGGCGGTCGACCCGGCGACGGGGATCGAGCCGTTTCACGGTCGCCGGCTGGCGTTCGAGCTGGGTCTCGGCGGGGCGCAGGTCAGGTCGATGGTGGCGCTGGTCAATGGACTCTACCGTGCCTTCAGCGAATTGGACGTGTCGCTTGTCGAATTGAACCCGCTCGTCGTCACGGGCGCGGGAGATCTCGTCGCGCTCGACGCCAAGATGGGCTTCGACGACAACGCGCTGTTCCGCCATTCCGAGGTCGAGGCGCTGCGCGACGAGGACGAGGAAGACCCAATCGAGCGCGAAGGCGCCAAGCATTCGCTGTCTTACGTCAAGCTCGACGGCAATATCGGCTGCATGGTCAACGGCGCCGGGCTTGCCATGGCGACGATGGACATCATCAAGCTCTATGGCGGCAGCCCGGCTAATTTCCTCGATGTCGGCGGCGGCGCGACGCGCGAGCGGGTGACCGCAGCATTCAAGTTGATCCTGTCCGAGCCCAATGTCGAAGCGATCCTTGTCAACATCTTTGGCGGCATCGCGCGCTGCGATGTGATCGCCGAGGGGGTCGTCGCGGCGGCGCGCGAGGTCAATCTGCACGTGCCGCTGGTGGTGCGGCTCGAAGGCACCAATGTCGAATTGGGTCGAAAAATCCTGAGCCAGTCCGGGTTGCCGATCATCACTGCCGACGACTTTGCCGATGCGGCGCAAAAGGTTGTCGCCTCGATCAAGGAAGCCGCCTGATGGCGATCCTCGTCGACGCCTCCACCACCGTCATTTGCCAGGGCTTTACCGGCGCTCAGGGGACGTTCCATTCCGAGCAGGCGATCGCCTACGGCACCAAGATGGTCGGTGGCGTGACGCCGGGCAAAGGTGGCACGCGGCATCTCGACCTGCCGGTGTGGGACACGGTGCACGAGGCGGTCGCCGCGACGGGGTGCACGGCGAGCGTCATCTATGTGCCGCCGCCTTCCGCCGCCGATGCGATCCTCGAAGCGATCGACGCCGACATCCCGCTCGTCATCTGCATCACCGACGGCATTCCGGTGCAGGACATGGTGCATGTGAAGCGCGCGCTGTCGGGGTCGAGGACGCGGCTCATCGGGCCGAATTGTCCCGGCGTCATAACCCCGGACGAATGCAAGATCGGCATCATGCCGGGTCATATCCATCGCCGGGGGCGGGTCGGTATCGTCTCGCGCTCCGGCACCCTGACCTATGAGGCGGTGGCGCAGACCACCGCGGCGGGGCTCGGGCAATCGAGCTGCGTCGGGATCGGCGGTGATCCGGTCCATGGGTTCGACTTCACCGACGTCATCGAGATGTTTCTCGCCGACAGGGAAACCGACGCCATCGTGATGATCGGCGAGATCGGCGGGCGCGGCGAGGAAGACGCCGCGGCGCTGATCAAATCGGCGCGGCGCAAAAAGCCGGTCATCGGCTTTATCGCCGGCACCGCGGCGCCGCCGGGTCGTCGCATGGGCCATGCCGGCGCGATCATCTCCGGCGGCAAAGGCAGCGCCGGCGACAAGATCGAGGCGCTGAAAAGCGCCGGGATCACCGTCGCCGATTCCCCGGCCGCGATCGGCAGTACGGCGAAGGCGGTGCTGGGCGCCTAGCGCGCCCGCGGGTGGGCGGCGTCGTAGATCTTGAGCAGGTGTTCGGGCTCGACCTTGGTGTAGCGCTGGGTCGTCGACAGGCTGGCATGGCCGAGCAATTCCTGGATCGCGCGCAGGTCACCGCCGCCGCCAAGTAGATGCGTCGCAAAGCTGTGCCGGAGCGCGTGCGGGGTCGCGGTGTCGGCGAGGCCGAGCATGCCGCGCAGGGTCTGCATCTGCCGCTGCACGAGACGTGGCGATAGCGGACCGCCGCGCGCGCCGACAAAAAGCGGGCCGTCCCTGGGCAGCGGATAGGGGCAGGCCGCGATATAATCGGCGACCGCCTCGCGCACTGCCGGCAGCACCGGCACGTGCCGCTCCTTGCGGCCCTTGCCGAGGACGACGAGCACCTCGGCTTGCGGAGCCTCGCGCCGGGTAAGGCTTAGCGCCTCGGAAATTCGCAGCCCGCAGCCGTAGAGCAGGGTCAGGATCGCTATGTCGCGCTTCTGTTGCCAAGGGCTGAGCGCCACATCACCCGCCGCCTCGATGGCGGCGTCGGCATCCTCGACGGTCAGCGGCTTTGGCACGCTGGCCGGCAGTTTTGGCGCGCGCAGCAAGGCGAGGCCGGGCGCCGAGGCAAGCTCGCGCCGTTCGAGAAAGCGCGCAAAGCCGCGCAGCACCGAAAGCCCGCGGGCGATTGTCGTGCGCTCGCGGCCGTCGAGCGCACGACGCGCCAGATAGGCGCGGAAATCCGCCGCGGTGAGACGCGACATCAATTGGAGGTCCGGCACCTCGCCGCGATGCTCGCCAAGGAAGTCGAAAAATGCCGCGAGGTCGCGGCCATAAGCGGCGATCGTGTGCGCGGAAGCGCGCCGCTCGGCGGTCAGCCAATCGATCCACGCGCCGATTGCCACGCGCAAATCTTGCGTGACCTGGAAGCGCGCCAGCGGCTGGGGTTCGGGAAGGGCGGGGAAAGGCTTGGGGGGGCTTGCCTGCGCGGATGCTACCGCACGGGATTGAGCCATAGTCCGATCGCGAGTCCGACAATGCGGCCAAGAAAGCCCAAGAGCTCGGTGCCGAGCCCGGGATGGAAGCGGCCCGGCTTGCGGGTGCCGATGCACAGGAGCCCCATCGGGGTCTCGCGCCCGAAGCGCAGCCGCAGCAAGGCTTGCGAGCGCACCAGCCCGGCGGCGGCGCCAAACAGCGTTGGGTCGCCGACGACATCGGCCTCGTAGAGGACGGGTTTGTCGGGGCCGAGCCGCTCTTCGATTGTGCCGGCTTCGAGCAGATGGATGCCCTGGACATTGAGGCGCGGCGTGATGCCGGCGACATTTTCGACCGCGATCGTCACGGCATCGACGTCGAGCAGCACCGCAAGGTCGGTGGTGACGATCTGTAGGAGTTGGCCAAAACTCGGAGCAGCGAGGATGGTCAGCGCGGCCTTGTGCACCCGGCTCTGGCTCGCCAGATTTCCGCGGCTGACCGCGATCAGATTGCGGTATTCGAGATTGACCCGGTTGAGCTCGCGACGCTGCCGCTCGTAGAGGAATTGCTGAAAATCGACGACTCCTTCGCCGATCTCGCGGCTCGGTGGGCGCAGCAGACGCAATGCCTCGGGATGCTCGTCGAGGAATTCGGGGTGGCGACGCAGATAGCCCATGACCTCGCGCGCGGTGATCTCGCGATCGGCCAGCTCGCGCGCGTCGGCCGCACGCACCGCGGCGTCGCGGCCGGAGCGCGTCTGATCGCGGGGACTGTCTACCATCTGCACACTCGATGTTGCCTCAGCGGGCTATCGGAACGCCGCGGCGCTTGCCGGCCGGAGGCGCACGGGCGAGTGTAGCCGATGGCCGATAGCCCTGCCAGCCTCGCCGGCCCACCGGAGCCGGAAGTGATCGGCAACCGCTTGCGCGTGCTGCTGCCGGTGCCGCTGTCGGCGGCGCTCGATTATCGTGCTGTCGACGGCGAGCCGCCGCCCGAGCCGGGTCGATTCGTGCGGGTGAACCTCGGGCCTCGCCCGTTGATCGGCGTCGTCTGGGAGGGCGACGGCGATGATGGCGATGTGCCGGAGGATCGGCTGCGGCCGATCGCCGAAGTGCTCGCGGCGCCGCCCTTGCCGGTGGCGCTGCGCCGTTTTATCGACCGCGTCGCCGATTACACGCTGGCGCCGCCCGGCATGGTGCTGCGCATGGCGATGAGTATCGAGGCGGCGCTATTGCCGCCGACGCCGCGCCGGGTCTGCGTCATCACCGAGGACGGGATCGCGGCGCTGGTTGAGCCGCCGTCGAAAAAGCTCACGCCGGCGCGCCGACGGGTGCTGGAGCTGATGAAGGAGATGCCTCCGGAGACCGTGGCCGAGACTGCCCGCGAGGCCGGGGTCGGCGCGGCGGTCGTGCGCGGCCTGATCGCGCTGGGGCTTGTCGCCGAGCGACTCGCGCAACCCATTTCGCCGCGGTCCGAGACGCCCGATTGGCGCGCTGACGGGCCAGCGCTGTCGCCGGCGCAGGCACGCGCCGCCAAGCGCCTTGTCGAGCGGATGGAGAGCGGCGGGTTCAACGTCACGGTGCTCGACGGCGTCACCGGCTCGGGCAAGACCGAGACCTACTTCGAGGCCGTCGCCGCCGCGCTGGCGCGCGGCAAGCAGGTCATGGTGCTGCTGCCCGAGATCGCGCTCTCGGCGCAGTGGCTCGAGCGCTTTCGCCGCCGGTTCGGCGTGATGCCGATCGAATGGCACTCCGATATCGGCCAGACCCAGCGCCGCGATGCGTGGCGCGCGCTGTCTACCGGGCGGGCGCGGGTGGTGGTCGGCGCGCGCTCGGCGCTGTTCCTTCCGCTGCCAGAATTAGGGCTCATCGTCGTCGATGAGGAGCACGACCCGTCCTTCAAGCAGGAGGATGGCGTCTGCTACCAGGCGCGCGACATGGCCGTGTTGCGGGCGTCACTGGCGCAGATCCCCATCGTGCTGGTGTCGGCGACGCCATCGCTCGAAACCGTGGTCAACGTGTCGCGCGGTCGCTACGACCGGGTGCATCTGCCCGAGCGGCATGCGCAGGCCGTGCTTCCGGCAACCGCCGTCATCGACATGCGCAAGGAGATGCTGCCGCGGGGGCGGTTCCTGTCGTCGCCGCTGGTCGCGGCGCTGAGCGAGACGCTGGCCGATGGCGAGCAGGCACTGTTGTTTCTCAATCGCCGCGGCTATGCGCCGCTGACCTTGTGCCGGGCCTGCGGTTATCGCTTCCAGTGCCCGAGCTGCACATCGTGGCTGGTCGAGCACCGTTTCATCAACCGGCTGCAATGCCACCATTGCGGCCACTCGACGGCGCTGCCGGCGTTCTGCCCGGAGTGTTTAGCGGCTGGAACGCTCGCGGCGTGCGGCCCGGGAGTCGAGCGCTTGCGGGAAGAGGTTGCCGAACGCTTTCCGGACGCGCGTGTCGCGCTGATGGTCAGCGACCTGCTGCCCGGCCCGCGCGCCGCGGCGGAGCTTGCCGACGCGATGGCCGCGCATCGCTACGATGTGCTGATCGGCACGCAGATCGTCGCCAAGGGGCACCATTTCCCGATGCTGACCCTGGTCGGCGTGGTCGATGCCGATCTCGGCCTCAATGGCGGTGACCTCCGGGCGGCCGAACGCACCTACCAGCTACTGCATCAGGTCGGCGGCCGTGCTGGACGCGCGGAGCGGCCGGGGCGGGTGCTGATCCAGACCTATATGCCCGAGCAGCCGGTGATGCGGGCGCTCGCCGCCAACGACCGCGACCGCTTTCTCGAAGCCGAAGCAGCGCAGCGCCGCGAGGCGCATCTGCCGCCTTTCACCCGGCTCGCCGCGTTGATCGTCAGCGCCGTCGATACTGAGTCGGCCGATTTCGCCGCCCGCGCGCTGGCCCGCGCGGCGCCGCATATGCCAGGCGTCAGCGTGTTGGGCCCGGTGCCCGCACCGCTCGCCGTGCTGCGCGGCAGGCACCGCCGCCGCCTTCTTGTGCAGGCCGAGCGCTCGGTCAATCTCCAGGCCGTGCTGCGCACCTGGCTCGCCAAGGTGCGCGTCGCCGGATCAACGCGACTGCAGGTCGATATCGATCCTTACAGCTTTCTCTGACGCATGGCACCCGCGCGAAACACGTAAGCCATTGAATTAATGCAAGCCTCGTGCGGTTGCGCCCGGCGCGCGAACATGCTAGGAACCGCGCGGATTTCGCGGGGCCGTGGTGGCCCCGAGGTCGTTTCTGACGCGATCCGACAAGGGCAATGCCGCCACTCACCGCTCCCCGTCGCACCGATCGAGGACCGTTTCCCTTTGGCTGCTGAATCGACAGGCATTTCGGGCCTGGCAGAACGTTACGCGGCGGCGCTGTTCGAGCTGGCCGACGAGCGCCACGAACTCGACGCGGTCGCCGGCGATTTGCGCGAATTGCGCGCGATGCTCGCCGCCAGCGGTGACCTGCTGCGGCTGGTGCGCAGCCCGGTGCTGAGCCGCGCCGAGCAGGGCAAGGCGATGGCGGTGCTGGTCGCCGACGCCAAGCTGTCGAAGCTCACCTCAGATTTTATTGGCGCCGTCGCGGGAAATCGCCGGCTCCTCGCGGTGCCGGCGATGATCGAGGCCTATCTCGCGAAGCTCGCCGAGCGGCGCGGCGAGGTGACCGCCGAGATCACCGCGGCGCAGCCGCTGTCCGAAGCGCAGCAGAGCGCGCTTGGCGATCAGCTGCGCCGGGTGGTCGGCGGCGCGGTCGCAGTCGACGTCAAGGTCGATCCGAGCCTGTTGGGCGGCATGGTCGTCAAGATCGGCTCGCGCATGGTCGACGGTTCGTTGAAAGGCCAGCTGCAGCGGTTGCAGCTGAGCATGAGAGGCATTGGCTAGAGAGCCAGAGGCAGAGGAAACCCATGGAAATTCGCGCGGCGGAAATCTCCGCCATCCTCAAGCAGCAGATCGCGAGTTTCGGCAGCGAAGCCGATGTCGCCGAGGTAGGCCAGGTGCTGTCGGTCGGTGACGGCATCGCCCGCGTCTACGGCCTCGACAAGGCGGAGGCCGGCGAGATGCTGGAGTTCGCCAATGGCACACGCGGCATGGCGCTCAACCTCGAAACCGACAATGTCGGCGTCGTCATCTTTGGCGACGACAGCGGCATCCGCGAGGGCGACATCGTCAAGCGCACCGGCTCGATCGTCGACGCACCGGTCGGCAAGGGGCTGCTCGGCCGAGTGGTCGACGGGCTGGGCAATCCGATCGACGGCAAGGGGCCGCTGACGGATGTCACGCGCAGCCGCGTCGAGGTCAAGGCGCCTGGCATCATCCCGCGGAAATCGGTGCATGAGCCGGTGCAGACCGGGTTGAAGGCGATCGACGCGCTGGTGCCCATCGGCCGTGGTCAGCGCGAGCTGATCATCGGCGACCGGCAGACCGGCAAGACAGCTGTCGCGATCGACACGATCCTCAATCAAAAGGGCGTCAACGCCGGCAGCGATGAGTCGAAGAAGCTTTATTGCATCTATGTCGCGATCGGTCAGAAGCGCTCGACGGTCGCCCAGATCGTCAAGACGCTGCAGGATTATGGCGCGCTCGAATACTCGATCGTCGTCGCCGCGACCGCGTCGGAACCGGCGCCCCTGCAGTATCTCGCGCCCTACACCGCATGTACGATGGGCGAGTTCTTCCGCGACAACGGCATGCACGCGCTGATGATCTACGACGACTTGTCGAAGCAGGCTGTCGCTTATCGCCAGATGTCGCTGCTGCTGCGCCGCCCGCCGGGCCGCGAGGCCTATCCCGGCGACGTGTTCTATCTGCATTCACGGCTGCTCGAACGCGCTGCCAAGATGAGCGACGAGCACGGCTCCGGTTCGCTGACCGCGCTGCCGATCATCGAGACCCAGGCCGGCGACGTGTCGGCCTATATCCCGACCAACGTGATCTCGATCACCGACGGGCAGATCTTCCTCGAGACCGAGCTGTTCTATCGCGGCATCCGCCCGGCGATTAACGTCGGCCTGTCGGTGAGCCGCGTCGGCTCGGCGGCACAAATTCGCGCGATGAAGCAGGTGGCCGGGGGCATCAAGCTTTCCTTGGCCCAGTACCGCGAGATGGCGGCGTTCGCGCAGTTCGCCTCCGATCTCGACGCCTCGACTCAGCGCCTGCTGGCGCTTGGTGCGCGCCTGACCGAGCTGTTGAAGCAGCCACAGTTCTCGCCGGTTCCGGTCGAAGAGCAGGTGGTGTCGATCTTTGCCGGTACGCGCGGCTATCTTGACGGCGTCGCGGTCGGCGATGTGGGCCGCTTCGAGGCTTCGATGCTTGGTGAGCTGCGTTCGACCAAGGCCGAGCTGCTCGCCGCGATCCGCAACGAGGGCGCGCTCTCGGACGATTCGCAGAAGGCGTTGGTTGGCTTCCTCGACAATTTCGCCAAGACCTTCGCGTAGGCGCGCATGCCCAGTCTCAAGGACCTGCGCAACCGCATCCGCAGCGTCAGGTCGACCCAGAAGATCACCTCGGCGATGAAGATGGTCGCCGCCTCACGCCTGCGCCGCGCGCAGGAGCAGGCCGAGGCCGCGCGCCCCTATGCCGAGCGCATGGAACGGGTGCTTGCGTCACTGGCCGCGAGCATGGCTGGCAAATCGGGCGGCCCCAAGCTGCTCGCCGGGACCGGCAAGGATCAGGTGCATTTGCTCGTCGTCGCGACCTCTGATCGCGGCCTCGCCGGCGGGTTCAACGCGACGATCCTGCGTGAGGCGCGGCGGCAAATCCGCACGCTGCTGGCCGCCGGCAAGGAAATCAAGATCATCACCGTCGGCCGCAAGGGGCGCGACGGGCTGCGCCGCGACAACGCGCGCCTCATCCACGACAGCATCACCGATATCGGCCGCCGCGGCGTCGCGTTCGGCGAAGCGCGGGACATCGCGCAGCGTGTGCTGACGATGTTCGAGGCGAGCGAATTCGATACCTGCTCGATCGTCTTCAATCGCTTTCAATCGGCGATGACTCAGATCGTGACGGTGCAGCAGCTCGTGCCGTTCGCGCAGCCTGCGGCGGAGGCGGCGCCCGTCCCCGAGGGGGGCGCCATCTATGAATTCGAGCCGGACGAAGAGGAAATCCTCGCCGAGCTGCTGCCGCGCAACCTGGCGATCCAGATCTATACCGCGCTGCTCGAAAACGCCGCGAGCGAGCAGGGCGCGCGGATGACCGCGATGGACAACGCCACGCGAAACGCCGGCGACATGATCAACCGGCTCAATACCGTCTATAACCGTTCACGCCAGGCTGCCATTACCAAGGAGCTGATCGAGATCATCTCCGGCGCCGAGGCGCTCTAACCCAGGGACACGCACATGGCCACCAATATTGTCGGCACCATCACCCAGGTCATTGGCGCGGTCGTCGACGTCCATTTCGAGGGCGAGCTGCCCGCGATCCTGTCGGCGCTGCACACCGATAACGGCGGACAGAAGCTAGTGCTGGAAGTCGCGCAGCACCTCGGTGAAAACACGGTGCGCACGATCGCGATGGACACCACCGACGGGTTGGTGCGCGGCTCGCAGGTCGTCGATACGGGCGCGCCGATCATGATGCCGGTCGGGCCGGAGACGCTGGGCCGCATCCTCAACGTGATCGGCGAGCCGGTCGACGAGCGGGGACCGATCACCACCAAGATGCGCATGCCGATCCACCGGCCGGCGCCGGAATTTGTCGACCAGTCGACCGAGGCGGAAATCCTCGTCACCGGGATCAAGGTTGTCGATCTGCTGGCGCCTTATGCCAAGGGCGGCAAGGTCGGTCTATTTGGCGGCGCCGGGGTCGGCAAGACTGTCATTATCATGGAGCTGATCAACAACATCGCCAAGGCGCACGGCGGCTATTCGGTGTTCGCCGGCGTCGGCGAGCGTACCCGCGAGGGCAACGACCTCTATCACGAGATGATGGAATCCGGGGTCATCACCAAGGAAGGCCCGGGCTCCAAGGCGGCGCTGGTTTACGGCCAGATGAACGAGCCGCCGGGCGCGCGCGCCCGGGTCGGCCTGTCGGGGCTGACCGTCGCCGAATACTTCCGCGACGAGGAAGGCCAGGACGTGCTGTTCTTTGTCGACAACATCTTTCGTTTCACCCAGGCCGGCTCGGAAGTGTCGGCGCTGCTGGGCCGCATCCCATCGGCGGTCGGCTATCAGCCGACCTTGGCGACCGACATGGGCGCGCTGCAGGAACGTATCACCACGACGAAGAAAGGCTCGATCACCTCGGTGCAGGCGATCTATGTACCGGCCGACGACTTGACCGATCCGGCGCCGGCAACCTCGTTTGCACACTTGGACGCGACAACCGTGCTGTCGCGGCAGATCGCCGAACTCGGCATCTACCCGGCGGTCGATCCGCTCGATTCGACATCGCGCATGCTTGATCCGCGCGTCGTCGGCGACGAGCACTACACGGTCGCGCGCGATGTGCAGCGCGTGCTGCAAACCTACAAGTCGCTGCAGGACATCATTGCCATTCTCGGCATGGACGAGTTGTCGGAAGAGGACAAGCTCACCGTTGCCCGCGCCCGCAAGATCCAGCGCTTCCTGTCGCAGCCATTTCATGTCGCCGAGGTGTTTACCGGCTCGCCGGGTGTGCTTGTCAGCCTCGAAGACACGATCAAGGGGTTCAAGGGCATCGTCGCCGGCGAGTACGACGAGCTGCCGGAAGCGGCCTTCTACATGGTCGGGACGATCGACGACGCGGTCGCGAAGGGCCGTAAGATGGCGGCGGAGGCCGCTTGATGGCCGACCGCGTCCAGTTCGAATTGGTGACGCCGGAACGGCTGGTACTCTCGACCGAGGTCGAGATGGTCGTCGTGCCTGGCAGCGAGGGCAATTTTGGCGTGCTGCCGGGCCACTCGCCGCTGATCTCGACGATTCGCCCGGGGATGATCGAAATCTACGAGACCCGCCCCAACATCAGCGAGCGCATCTTTGTCGTCAGCGGCATTGCCGAGGTGACGCCCGCGCGCTGCACCGTGCTGGCCGAAGAGGCGATGGATCCGGGCACGCTCGATCGCGCCGCGATCGAAGCGGAACTCCAGGTGATCGAGGGCAACCTGCCGAGTCTGCGCGAGCAGGTCGGGCGCGCCACGGGCACCGACCGCGACCGGCTCGCCCATGAATTGCGGGGGCTCGAGGGCCAGCAGGTGGTGGCGCGCGCCAAGCTGCAGGCGCTTGCCGCGGCGACGCACTAACTGCCCGCGGGAACTTTATTGCCCGCTGGTGTATAAGCGGGCATGGGTTCGTGGACGCTCAAGGACATTTCATGGGATCAATTTGATCCTGCGCGCGTCGATCCCGAAATCCTGCGTCTGGTGAAGGCGGCGAGCCTCGTCGAATTTAACGGCGCGTCATACGCCCGGCATTTATGCCGGGTCTTCGCCGACGATCCGGCATTCCAGGCAAGCGCGCAGGGCTGGGGCGAGGAAGAGGTGCAGCACGGCGCGGCGCTGGCGCGCTGGGCGGCGCTCGCCGACCCGGACTTCGATTTCGACGCGGCTTTCGCCCGGTTCCGATCGGGATACCGCATCGACTTCGACAAGATGTTCGCCCGCCGGGGCTCGCAAGCGGGTGAGATGCTGGCGCGCTGCATCGTCGAGACCGGCACCAGCTCGTATTACACCGCGCTGCGCGAAGCGACCGCCGAGCCCGTGTTGCAGGAGATTTGCCGCCGCATCGCCGCCGACGAGCTGAGGCATTACCGGCTCTTCTATAAGAATCTCGGCGTGTGTCTCGCGCGAGAGAAGCTGGCGCGGTGGGCGCGCCTCAAGATCGCACTCGCGCGCGTCGCCGAGAGCGAGGACGACGAACTCGCCTACGCCTATTACGCCGCCAATGCGGTAGACGCCATCTATGACCGACAGCGCTGGAGCCGCGCCTATGCGCGCCGGGCCTTCGCGATCTACCGGCCGCACCATCTCGAGCGCGGCGTTGCGATGATTTTGAAGGCGGTGGGGCTGACCCCGAATGGTTGGCTCGGCCGGACGCTGGCCCGGCTGTCGTGGCAGGCGATGCGCTGGCGCGCCGGCCGGCTCGCGCGAGAAGCCGCCTAGACCCTCCGCGCGAAGTGGTCCGCCAGCACGCGGGCAATGACCTGGGTGATCTTGCGGCCGGTCGGGATGTGGAGGAATTCGTTGGGGCCGTGCGCGTTGGAGTGGGGTCCCAGTACGCCGGTCACGACAAACTGCGCTGCCGGGAATTTTTCGCCGAGCATCGCCATGAACGGGATGCTGCCGCCCTCGCCGATAAAGGCGGGAGGCGCGCCAAACGCATCCTCCGACGCCGTTTGCAACGCCGCGCCGAGCCAGGGCGCGAGGGCGGGCGCGTTCCATCCGGTCGAGCCCACCTGCCCAGCAAAGCTGACCTTGGCGCCATAGGGCGGGTCGGCCTCGAGCAGCGCGCGCACCGTGTCAGTGGCTTGCTTAGCGTCGAGCGTCGGAGGGGTGCGCAGGCTCAGCTTCGCGCTGGTGTAGGGCAGCAGCACATTGCCCGCGTCGCCCGGCAGCGGCAGCCCGGCCATGCCGGTCACCGCCAGCTGCGGCCGCCAGCTGCGGTTCAGCACCAGCTCGGTGAGGTCGTCGCTGACCGCGCCGGCATCCCCGACAAACGGGAACTCGCTGCGCACGACATCGCCGAGCACGGCGGCGGCCTGGCGCGCCTGCGTGAGGCGCTCGGCCGGAATCTGCGCGTAGAGCGTCTCGGGACGCACCGCGCCGGTCTCCTCGTCCTCGAGCCGCGACAAGAGTTTGCGGAAGATGCGGAAGCTCGACGGCACGATCCCCGACGCGTGGCCGGAATGGACGCCCTCGCTCAAAATCTCGATGGTCAAGGTGCCGGCCACGACGCCGCGCAGCGATGTCGTGAGCCATAATTGCTCGTAATTACCGCATCCCGAATCGAGGCAGACGACCAGCGACGGGCTGCCGATCCGGGCGGCGAGATGATCGACATAGAACGGCAGGTCATAGCTGCCCGACTCCTCGCACGCCTCGATCAAGACCACCGCGCGGGCATGCGGCACACCCTGCTCCTTGAGCGCTGCGAGCGCGGTCAAAGCGCCAAACATCGCATAGCCGTCATCGGCGCCGCCGCGACCGTAGAGCTTGTCGCCGACAATGCGCGGCAGCCACGGGCCGTAACCCTCTTCCCAGCCGACCATCTCGGGTTGCTTGTCGAGATGGCCGTAGAGTAGCACCGTGTCGGTATTCGCCGCGGCACCGTCGCCGGGGATGTCGATAAAGATCAGCGGGGTGCGGCCTTCGAGCCGCACGGTTTCGAGCGTCGCGCCGGGGAAGCCAGCGATCTTCCCGCGCGCCCAGCGTTCGAACATCGCCACCGCCGCATCCATATGGCCGTGCGCCGCCCAGTCAGGATCGAAGAGGGGCGATTTGTTCGGGATCTTGATGTATTCGACGAGGGTCGGGACGATGTCGTCGCCCCAGCACTGATCGACGAATGACTTGAGCTTGGCGCTGTCCAGCATGCGGTTTCTCCGGGAAAGCGGGCCAATCTACCATCGCCGGCCAATCTTTCACTGCCTAACGGCGTCGCCATGATCGTCGTGTTCGGCTCGATCAATGTCGATCTTATCGTGCCGGTGGAGCATCTTCCGGCGGCGGGCGAGACCGTACTCGGCGCCGACTACATGCTGGCGCCGGGCGGCAAGGGCGCCAATCAGGCGCTCGCGACGCGACGCGCCGGGTCGGACGTCACGATGATCGGCGCGGTCGGTCGCGACAGTTTTGCCGATATCGCGTTGTCGCTACTGCGGCGCGACGGGGTCGATCTCAGCCTCGTGGCCGCATGCGACCGGCCGACCGCCTGCGCGGCGATCACCGTCGACCCGACGGGCGAGAACCAGATCGCGGTCGCCTCCGGCGCCAATCTCACTGTTACCGCGATGCAGGTCCCCGACGAACTGCTTCGGCCGGCGACGGTGCTGGTGCTGCAGCGCGAGGTGCCGATTGCCGAAAACGCGCTGTTGATCCGTCGCGCGCGGGAGCGCGGCGCGCGTATCGTGTTGAGCCTGGCGCCGGCCGGGCCGATCGCGCCAGCGCGGCTCGAAGACATTGACATTCTGATCGCCAATGAGGGCGAGGCGGCCACGCTCGGCGCTGGTACGGCGCGTCGGCTGCGCCAGGCGCTGATCGTGACGCATGGCGCGGCGGGTGCGGTGGCTCATCTGCCCGCGGGCGGCGAGATCGTCGCGCCGGCCCTGCTCATCGACCCCGTCGATACGACGGGCGCAGGCGACACGTTTGCCGGAGTCCTCGCCGCAAGCCTCGATCAAGGGCTGGAGTTGCCCGCCATGCTGCGCCGCGCCAGTGCCGCTGCGGCGCTCACCTGCCTCGCGGTCGGCGCGCAGCCAGCGATACCGGATCGCGCCGCTATTGACGCGGCGGTCGCACGACTACCGGGCTAGAAGCTCGCGGAACTCCTCGAGCAGCGCGACATAGACCGGCCGCTTGAAGTCGACGATCAGTCCCGGAAGCTCAGCCGGCTCGACCCATTTCCAGGCGTCGAACTCGGGATGGTGGCGGTTGAGGTCGATGTCACCGTCGTCGCCCGCGAACCGCATCACAAACCATTTCTGGCACTGCCCGCGAAAGCGCCGTAGCCATCCGGCGCGGATGGTGTCCGGCAGGTCGTAGCAAAGCCAACCGCGCGTTTCGGCGATGATCTCGGCTTTGTCGGTGCCGGTCTCTTCGTAGAGCTCGCGCAGCGCGGCTTGCGCCGGTGTCTCGCCGGGATCGATCCCGCCCTGCGGCATCTGCCATGCCGGCAGGCCCTCGGGCATGCCGATGCGCCGGCCGACAAAGACCTTGCCGTCACGATTGACCAGGACGATCCCGGCGCCGCGCCGGTACTCGGGCGGCGGGTCGGAGCCGGTGTCTTCGCTCAGTTGTCGGCCTTCGCGCCGAACAGCGAGATGCCGCGCAGCATGTCGACGGCGCGCGCCAGCTGATAATCGTCTGGCGTGCCAATCACCGTCGGATCGACCGTGGCCTGATCCTCGGGATTGTCGGAGTCGGACTTGGCGGTGTCCTCTTTCTTCGCGACCGCGTCGGCATCGTTGGCTGGATGCTCGATCTTTGCGGCCTCGACGATGATGTCCGGCTCGATGCCTTTCGCCTGGATCGAGCGGCCGGACGGCGTGTAGTAGCGCGCCGTGGTCAGCCGCATCGCGCCGTGGCCGGGCAGCGGAATGATTGTCTGCACCGAGCCTTTGCCGAAAGACTTCGTGCCCATCAGGATCGCGCGGTGATGGTCCTTCAGCGCGCCGGCGACGATCTCGGAGGCCGAGGCGGAGCCGCTGTTGATCAACACGACCAGCGGCAAGCCGCCGGTGAGATCGCCGGGATGCGCATTGTAGCGCTGTGCATCATCGGCCCGCCGCCCACGGGTCGAGACAATCTCGCCCTTGTCGAGGAAGGCATCCGACACCGCGACCGCCTGATCGAGCAGCCCGCCGGGGTTGTTGCGCAGGTCGAGCACGACGCCGACCAGCTTGTTGCCGGCCTGCTGCTTCAGGTTCTTCATCGCGTTCTCGAGCCCGACGTCGGTCTGCTCGTTAAAGCTGGTGATGCGGACGTAGCCGATGTTGTTGTTTTCGAGATGCGAGCGAACCGACTGAATCTTGATCGTCGCGCGCACCAGCTTGACGTCGAATGGATCCTTACCGCTGCGTCGGATTTTCAGCGTGATCTCGCTGTTGATCGGCCCGCGCATCTTTTCCACCGCCTCGGGTAGAGTCATGCCCTGGACCGGAGAGCTGTCGATTTGTGTGATGAGATCGCCCGGCTTCAGACCGGCGCGCGCCGCAGGGGTGTCATCGATCGGCGACACGACCTTGATGAGCCCACTCTCCATCGACACCTCGATCCCAAGCCCGCCGAACTCACCGCGAGTCTGGACCTTCATGTCGGTAAAATTCTTGGCGTTCAGATAGTTGGAGTGGGGATCAAGCGAGGTCAGCATGCCGTTGATCGCGCCTTCGATCAGCGAATCGTCGCTGACATCGTCGACGTACTCGCTGCGGACCTTTTCGAAGACGTCGCCAAACAGGCTGAGTTCTTTGTAGGTCTCGGCCGTGTTGGTCGATGACGAAGCAGAGGTCGTTGCGGCGATGCCGATGTCCTGCCTCAGCGGCAGTACAAGCAATACACCCGCAAGCGCCGCGATCAGTCCCAGTCGTTTCATTCGTGCACCCTAGTGTCTTCGCTCTTTTGATCGCGACTTCCCAGTCGTGGTTGGGGATCGACCGGACGCCCGTCGCGGCGCAATTCGAAATAGAACGTCGTGCCGGTTCCTTTGTCATCGGCGCCGGGAAGGCTGCCCACCGGCTCGCCTGCCAAAAGCCATTGGCCAGTCGTCACGTCGACATGGCCCAATCCCGCCAGCAGCGAATGATATCCGCCGCCATGGCGAATGATCAAGATCAGCCCGTAATCCTGAAACTGTCCGATATAATCGACCTGGCCGTCAAACGGCGCCACGACCACGCCATCGTCGACGCCCTGCAGGGCAAGACCTTGATCGGGCCCGCCGTTCAGATCGGTCTCGCCAAAACGATGGATCAGCTCGCCCAAGACTGGCCAGACCATCTGAGCGTTTGGCGCGTCGAATGAGCGCAGCGTCTTGGGTTTGGTCGGATCCGCCAGGTTCGGCGGCGGCTTGTTCGGCGCCGCATAAAGCGCCTTGAGGCGGATGAGCAGCTCCTTGTCATGCAGGTCTGTGGCCGCGTCGGCCTTCTTGATGAGATCGGAGAGATCGCTGGCCTGCCCGCCGCTCGCTGTTGCATCGACCGCAGTCGCCTTTTCGTCGTCATGCAGCATCTGGCCGATCAGCGCATTCCGACGGATGACGGCTTGCGCCAACGCCACGCGGCTCTTGGCGAGCACGTCGCGCGCCGCATCGATGTCCTTTTGGCGGGCGTCGATCTGGCCGCGCACCTTTTCCAGTTCCGCGAGTTGATTGGACAAGCTACGCGCCTGAGCGGAGAGCGCTGGCACCGCAGCGGCGATGAGGATTTCGCTGCGCCGCCGGTCGATGGGGTCTTGGGGCGTCAGCGCCAGTGTCCCGGCTGGCGCCCGCGCGAGACGTTCGAGCGCGCCCAACAGCGCCTCCTGCTGCTCGCGGCTCAGCACGAGCTCGCGGTTTTTAACTTCGGTGCTGGCCTGCATCGCGTGGATCGCCAGATCGAGCGCGCCGATCGACTGCTCGCGCTGTTGGGCCGCGAGCGCCGCGCCGATGCATTGCTGGCGCAGCGCGTCGAGCTGGCTGTCGGCCGGCGCCGGTGTTGCGGCCGGGAGCCGCGGAGCGACACTGCAAAGGACGAGCAAAGCAATCATACAAGCGGGCCCGCGCCCGCTACGGAAAGACATCGCCGCGACGTCAGTCGGCGGCGCGCATCCGCGCGTCGTCGCCGAGGAGCGAGTGACCGGTCATCGCCGTGGGCTGGGGCAGCCCTAGCAAAGCGAGCAAGGTTGGCGCGACATCGGCCAGCCGGCCGTTTTCCACCCGATGGATCGCCGCCGGCGGGTTGACGACGATGAACGGCACCGGGTTCGTCGTATGCGCCGTGTGCGGCTCGCCGGTCTCGGGATCGCGCATCATCTCGGCGTTGCCGTGATCGGCGGTGATAACGAGCGTGCCGCCCGCCTTCTCGACCGCCTCGGCGAGCCGGCCGAGGCATTGGTCGACGGTCTCGACGGCGTGCTCCGCCGCCTCGATGATCCCGGTATGCCCGACCATGTCGGTATTGGCGTAATTGAGCACGACGGCGTCGAACTTGCCGGACTCGATTGCGGCGATGACCTTGTCGGTCACCTCCGGCGCCGACATTTGCGGCTGCTTGTCGTAGGTCGCGACCTTGGGCGAGGGCACAAGGATGCGCTCCTCGCCAGGAAACACGGTCTCGCGTCCGCCATTGAAGAAGAATGTGACGTGCGCGTACTTCTCGGTCTCGGCGATCCGCAGCTGTGTCATCCCGGCGTGGGCGACGATCTCGCCAAACGTGTCGCTGAGGTCGGTCGGCGGAAACAGCGTGTCGAGAAAGCAGTTGAGCTCCTCCGAATATTCGACCAGGCCGAGGGCGGTGGAGAATTTGACCATCTTGCCGCGCTTGAAACCGTCGAATTTGGGGTCGAGTAGCGCGCCGGCGATTTCCCTGATGCGATCCGCGCGAAAATTGGCGAGCAGCAGCCCGTCGCCGTCCCGCATGCCCTCGTAGCCGGCGATCGCGGTCGGCAGCACGAATTCGTCGGTTTCGTCGCGCTTATACCCGGCATCGACCGCGACGATGGCGTCCTTCGCGCTTTCGCCCTTGGCTTCGGACAGCGCGTGATAGGCCCTCTCGACGCGGTCCCAGCGCTTGTCGCGATCCATCGCATAGAAACGCCCGGACACCGTTGCGACACGAACGTCGGCGCCTTTGGTGTCGGCGGCGAATTGCTTCAGATATTCCTTCGCCGATTTGGGCGGCGTGTCGCGCCCGTCGAGAACGGCGTGCACCGCGACTTTGACCCCGGCCGCGGCGACGATGCGGGCAAGCGCGGCGATCTGCCCCTGGTGCGAGTGCACCCCGCCCGGCGACATCAGCCCGAACACATGGGCCGCGCCGCCTTTCGCCTTTACCTTGGCGATGAAGTGGGTGAGGGCGGGCATCTTCGCCAGCTCGCCCGATTTTACCGCCGTGTCGATGCGCGGCAAATCCTGCATGACGACCCGGCCGGCGCCGAGATTGGTATGGCCGACCTCCGAGTTGCCCATCTGTCCGTCGGGCAGGCCGACAAAGTGCTCGCTGGCTTCGAGGTGCGAATGCGGCCAGCGCGCCATCAGCCGGTGCCAGACCGGCGTCTTGGCGCGAGTGATGGCGTTGTCGTCGGTATTTGGCCGCTCGCCCCAGCCGTCGAGGATGCACAGAACGACGGGACGGGGATGGGTCGGCATCGGCGGAAAACCTGCTAGTTAGCGCGACATTTATACGTGAAACAGGCAGCGGAGCGAATAGGTTGCGCGTCTCAGTCGCGGTGATAGGGGTGGCCGGCAAGGATTTGCTGGGCGCGGTAGAGCTGTTCCAGAAGCATCCCGCGCACCAGGAGATGCGGCCAGGTCATTGCGCCGAGCGACAATACCGCGTCGGCGCGCTCGATAACCGGGCGAGCCAGACCCTCGGCGCCGCCGATCGCGAAAGCGAGCGTAGCGACGCCCTGGTCGCGCCATTGTCCCAGCCGGGCGGCAAGATCGCGGCTCGTCCAGGCCTGACCGCGCTCGTCGAGCGCGAGGAGACGCGCCCCTTCCGGCAGCGCGCCAAGGATCAGTTCGGCCTCGCGCGCCTGAAGCTGCGCCGGCGGCAGCTTGCGCTTTTCTTCGAGCTCGATGATCGCCGGCGGCGGGTTGAGGCGGCCGGCGTACAGCGCCTGCAGATCGCCGAGCGCGCCGCGCCGCTGCTTGCCGATGGCGAGAATGACGAAGCGGATGGCCGCGATCCTATTGCCGCGCCGCCTCGGCGCTGGGCAGCGCCGCGCCCCACATCTTTTCGAGGTTGTAATGCGCGCGGATTTCCGGGCGGAACAGATGGACGATCACATCGCCCGCGTCGATCAGTACCCAGTCGCCTTGCGCCTTGCCTTCGACCGAGGAGCGCCATTTTTTTGGCAGTGCCTCGAGCAAATGATCGGTCAGCGCCGTCACCTGGCGCGCCGAGCGGCCGCTGGCGATCACCATGTAATCGGCAATATCGGTCTTGCCGGCGAGGTCGATGGTGACGATGTCTTCGGCCTTGCCGTCTTCGAGGGTGGCAATGATCGTCGGTAGTAGCGTCGGCGCGCTGGCGGGCTGGACCCTGCGGCGGCGGCGCGCGGGAAGGGTGGTAACCGTGGCGTTCTCCTTAGCTGGCTTTCCAGCAGACGACTTTGTGGCTCGGGGCGCCCGGGTTTCCGGACGTTTGCGGATCTCGGTCGCCGAACGTGGATCGAGCCTCGTATGAAAGAACGTCCAGGCGGGCGCTTGCATCTCAGCCAGATCGCGCGCCGCGTCCGCCGCGATCCGCGCTCGCGCGAAACGACGCGCCGCCTTGCCGGCCAACGCGCCTAGCGACGTCTGGGGCCGGTCGAACACCGCGACCGGCACGCTTTCCAGCAACTCGACCCAGCGCTTCCAGCGCGGCAGCTGCGCGAGATTGTCGCCGCCCATCAGCCAGACAAAGCGCGTGTGCGGAAAACGCTGATGCAACGCGGCGATGGTATCCGCGGTGTAGCTGGTGCCGAGCGTGGCCTCGATCGCGCTGACCGCGATGCGTGGCTGACCTTTGGCCAGCGCCTCGGCGCTCGCGCGCCGTTTCGCGAAGGGCGCCATCTCCTTCACCGGTTTCAGCGGGTTCTGCGGCGAGACGAGCCACCACACCTCGTCGAGGTCGAGTCGTTGCAGCGCCAGGAGACTGATGTGCAGATGCCCCCCGTGCGCCGGGTTGAACGACCCGCCCAAAAGGCCGATGCGGCGATGCGGCCGACCGTAAAGCATGTTGTTCGGTGGCTTCAGGGCCGCACCTGACCGTTGCCGCGCACAAGGTATTTGTAAGTCGTGAGCTCGGCGGGGCCGACCGGCCCGCGCGGCGGCAGGCGCTGGGTCGAGATGCCGATCTCCGCACCCATACCGAACTCGCCGCCATCGGCGAACTGGGTCGAGGCGTTAACCAGCACAATCGCGCTGTCGACCTCGCGTAAGAAGCGCTCGGCGGTCGTTTCGTCCTCGGTGACGATCGCATCGGTGTGATGCGAGCCGTAGCGCTCGATATGGTCGATGGCGCCGGCGACGCCGTCGACCATGCGCACCGCGAGGATTGCGTCGAGATACTCGGTGCGCCAATCCTCTTCCGTGGCCTCTTCGGTCGCCGCGCCGATCTCGTTGCCGAGCGCGCGCACTTCGGCATCGCCGCGCAGCTCGCAGCCGGCTTGTCTCAGTTCGGCGAGGATCGGCGGCAGCATGGCCTTGGCCTTGCGATCGACCAAAAGCGTCTCGGTCGCGCCGCACACTGAGACCCGGCGCATCTTGGCGTTGAGGACGATCGCGCGTGCCTTTTCCGGGTCGGCGGCGCCGTCGATATAGGTGTGACACAGCCCTTCCAGGTGGGCGATGACCGGGATACGGCTCTCGCGCTGTACCCGCTCGATCAGCGAGGCACCGCCGCGCGGCACGATGATGTCGATGACGCCACTCATGCCGAGCATAGTGCCGACCGCGTCGCGGTCGCGGGTCGGCACGAGCTGGATCGCGGCCTCGGGCAGGTCGCCGGCGCGCAGCCCGTCCTGCAGCGCCGCGACCAAAGCGCGCGACGAATGAAAGCTCTCCGACCCGCCGCGCAGGATCGCGGCATTGCCTGACTTGAGCGCGATCGCGCCGGCGTCGGCGGTCACGTTGGGTCGGCTCTCATAGATGATGCCGATGACGCCGAGCGGCACCGCGACGCGCGAAATTCTGAGCCCATTGGGCCGGGTGCGCTCGTCCAATACGCGACCGACCGGGTCGGGGAGCGCCGCGATGTCCTCGAGCCCCTGGGCGATGCCTTCGAGCCGCTTCGGGTCGAGCGCGAGGCGGTCGATCAGCGCCGCGCCGATCCCGGCGGCTTTTGCTCCGGAGACATCCTCTTCGTTGGCGGTGAGGATTTCGTCCTGGCGGCGGCGCACCGCACCGGCCGCGGCGTTGAGCGCGGCGATTTTCGCCTCAGGCGAGGCCAGCGCCAGCTGTGCCGCCGCAGCACGCGCGTCGCGGCCGAGCTCCGCCATCGTCGCGGCGAGCGCGTTGGGCTTATCCAGAGGGGTGGCGTCGTTCATCGCGTTTCGCCGGGTGTCTCGGTCAGCACGAAGTCGTCGCGGTGGATGATCTCGTCGCGGCCACGATAGCCGAGGATGGTCGCGATTTCACCGCTCTTGTGCCCGGCGATGCGCTGGATGTCGCCGCTGGCATAGGCGGAAAGCCCGCGTCCCGCCTCGGCGCCGGCGCGGGTGCGGACAGCGACGCAATCGCCGCGTTCGAAACTGCCCTCGGCCGCGACCACCCCGGCCGGCAAGAGGCTCTTGCCCTGACGCAGCGCGCGTGCCGCGCCGTCATCGACGATGACCGCGCCGGCAGGATTGACCGCGCCGGCGATCCACGCCTTGCGCGCCGAGCGCGGCTCGGCCAGCGGCAGGAACAGGCTCGCCTTGGCGCCGGCCTCGATCGCCGCCAGCGGCCCGCGTGCACGGTCTCTCGATCGAGATTGGGGCCGCCCCTGCCCTGGACGCCCTTGCGCGATCAGCATGTGACAGCCGGCGCCCATCGCAATGCGCGCCGCGGCAAGCTTGGTGACCATGCCGCCCGAGCTGTAGCCCGGCGGCGCCGAGCCCGCCATCGCCTCGATCTCGCCGGTGATCTCGCTCAAGAGCGGGATGTGCCGAGCCTCGGGGTCATGGCGCGGGTCGGCGGTGTAGAGCCCGTCGATGTCGCTGAGCAGCACCAGCATGTCGGCGCTCACCATCTGCGCGACGCGGGCGGCGAGCCGGTCATTGTCACCAAAGCGGATTTCGGCGGTGGCAATCGTGTCGTTCTCGTTGACCACTGGGATCGCGCCCAGCGCCAAAAGCTGCGCGAAGGTCGCGCGCGCGTTGAGGTGCCGCTGGCGCGCCTCGGTGTCGTCGGGGGTCAGCAGGATCTGCGCGACGGTGATGCCGTGGCGGCCGAGCGCTTCCTGATAGGCATGCGCGAGGCGGATTTGCCCGGTCGCAGCCGCCGCTTGCTTTTCCTCGAGCCGCAGGGCGCGGCCGGCAAGCCCCAAGTGCCGTCGGCCAACCGCGATCGCGCCGGACGAGACGATGATGACTTCCTGGCCGCGCACCCGGCAGCGCACGATGTCGTCGACCAGCGCGTCGAGCCAGGCATGCCGCACCAACCCGCCATCGTCGACAAGGAGAGCCGAGCCGATCTTGATGACGAGCCGCTTGGCCCCGGCAAGCGCCGCCGCGGCGGTTGGGGCGAGGGCGATGGCGTCCATCATGCGTCAGCAAATTCCGCGGCGAGCGCGGGTTCGCGCGCGGCCTCGATCGTGTGCAGCAGCGCGGCGATGACCGCCGGCACGCCTTCGCCACTCACCCCGGAGAGCGGGAGCACCGTGGTGCCACGTCCGGCGGCGCGGGCGAGCGCGCGCAGCTTCTTCTTCACCTCGTCGGGGTCGATCGCGTCGATCTTGTTGAGGCCGACAATTTCTGGCTTGTCGGACAGCCCGTGGCCATATCCGGCCAGTTCGCCGCGGATCGTCTTGTAAGCACCGACGACATCATCGGCGGTGCCGTCGATCAGGTGCAGGATCACCGCGCAACGCTCGACATGACCGAGAAAGCGGGTGCCGAGCCCAGCACCTTCACTGGCGCCCTCGATGAGACCCGGCAGATCGGCGATCACGAATTCCGTGTCGTCGAGCCGCACCACGCCAAGCTGCGGGCGCAGCGTCGTGAACGGGTAGTCGGCGATTTTCGGTTTGGCGTGCGAGACGCGCGAAAGGAACGTCGATTTGCCGGCGTTGGGCAATCCCACCAGCCCGGCATCCGCGATCAATTTAAGGCGTAGCCAGATCCAGGCCTCGGCGCCGGGCCAGCCCGGGTCGGCACGGCGTGGCGCCTGGTTGGTCGAGGTCTTGTAGTGCGCATTGCCAAACCCGCCATCGCCGCCGCGCAACAGCACGCGGCGCTGGCCGGGACGGGTGAAGTCGGCGACCAGCGTCTCGCCGTCCTCCGCCAGCACCTGCGTGCCGACCGGCACGCGCAGCACCAGATCCTCGCCGCCCGCGCCGGTGCGGTTGCGCCCAGCGCCGCCACGGCCTTTCTGGGCGCGGAAATGTTGCTGGTAACGGTAGTCGATCAGCGTGTTGAGATTGTCCTGGGCAACGATGACGATGTTGCCACCCTTGCCGCCGTCGCCGCCGTCCGGCCCGCCGAACTCGATGAATTTCTCACGGCGAAAGCTTAGCGAGCCGGGGCCTCCGTCGCCGCTCTGCACGTAGATCTTGCACTGGTCGAGAAATTTCATCGTCGGTTCAACATGGGAAAGGCCGAGACAACAAAAAAGGGAGCGGCCCGCCGCTCCCTTTTCCGTATTTCATGGGGAAAGCGGCTATTCGGCAGCTTCCGCCGGCGGGACTACTGAAATGAACTTGCGGCCGCGAAGCCCCGTGTGGAACTTGACCGCGCCGTCGATCAGCGAAAACAGCGTATGGTCGCGCCCCATGCCGACATGCGAGCCGGGATGGAACTTGGTGCCGCGCTGACGCACGAGAATGTTGCCCGGGACAACGATCTCTCCGCCGAACTTCTTGACGCCGAGCCGCTGACCGGGACTGTCGCGGCCGTTGCGCGACGAACCGCCTGCTTTCTTGTGAGCCATTGCTAACTCTCCTAGCCGGCGCTGATGCCGGTGATGCGCAGAACGGTCTGATGCTGGCGATGGCCGTTCTTGCGCCGGTAATTGTGCCGCCGCTTTTTCTTGAAGACGATGATCTTGTCGGCGCGGCGATGCTCGACAAGCTCGGCGCTGACCGAAGCGCCCGTGACGAGCGGCGTGCCGGCCTTCGCGTCGGCGCCCTCGCCGACCATCAGCACTTCGCCCAACTCGATCGTCGCACCGGGCTCACCGGCCAATTTCTCGACCGCGATCACATCGCCCTGGGCGACCGTATATTGTTTGCCGCCGGTGCGGATCACTGCGAACATCTGGGACCGCCGAAATCTGATCGCGCTTTGGAACGCGAAAACACAACGGACGGGCCGCGCCCGTCCGGGAGCGGCGAATATAATGTCGCGCCTTTTGGTGTCAATCCCGAAGGCATCGCCGCGTGCCATGCGCGGCGACTTTACCTGCCGACTTTGACGTGAGGCGTGAGCCGCGCCTACACTCGACGGCTCCGATTAAAAGAAACCAATTCATGAGGAGCGCTGGGGCGTATGGATACCGGCAAGATCAACGCCACCGAAGACGAGGCCCTACAATTCCATGCCAATGGGAGGCCGGGCAAACTTTCGATCGCGCCGCATAAGCCTCTGGTCACGCAGCGTGATTTGTCGCTCGCCTATTCGCCGGGCGTGGCCTACCCGTGCCTGCGTATCGAAAAGGACCCATCTTCGGTCTTCGACTACACGTCAAAGGGCAATTTCGTCGCGGTCGTCTCGAACGGCACAGCCGTGCTGGGGCTCGGCGATCTCGGTGCGCTTGCCGCCAAGCCGGTCATGGAGGGCAAGGCCGCGCTCTTCAAGCGTTTCGCCGATATCGACTCGATTGATCTCGAGATCGACACCAAGGACGTCGACGAATTCGTCAATTGCGTGCGCTTCCTGCATCCGTCCTTCGGCGGCATCAATCTCGAAGACATCCGTGCGCCTGAATGCTTTGTGATCGAAGAGCGGCTGCGCGAGCTGCTCGACATTCCCGTCTTCCATGACGACCAGCACGGCACCGCCATTATCGCCACCGCCGGCCTGATCAACGCGCTGCACCTCACCAAGCGCGAGCTCAAGGACATCAAGATGGTGGTCAACGGTGCCGGCGCCGCGTCGATCGCCTGCGTCGAGTTGCTGAAGACGATGGGGCTGCCGCCCGAAAACGCGATCCTCTGCGATACGCGCGGCGTCATCTATCGCGGCCGCACCGACGGGATGAACCAGTGGAAGTCGGGGCATGCGGTCGAGACCGATGCGCGCACACTGGCAGATGCGCTCAAGGGCGCCGATGTGTTTTTCGGGCTCTCGGCTGCCGGCGCGGTGACGCAGGACATGGTCAAGTCGATGGCCGATCAGCCGATCATCTTCGCGATGGCCAATCCCGACCCGGAAATCACCCCCGAGGATGCGCGCGCGGTACGCCCGGACGCGATCATCGCCACTGGCCGGTCAGACTATCCGAACCAGGTCAACAATGTGCTGGGCTTCCCGTTCATCTTCCGCGGCGCGCTCGACGTGCGGGCGACGCGCATCAACGACGAGATGAAGATCGCCGCGGCCGAGGCTTTGGCGCGCCTCGCGCGTGAGGACGTGCCCGACGAGGTCGCCGCCGCCTATGCCGGGCAGCGGCCGCGCTACGGCTCCGACTACATCATCCCGGCGCCGTTCGATCCGCGGCTGATCTGGGCGGTGCCGTCGGCGGTGGCGCAAGCGGCGATGGATTCGGGGGTCGCACGCAAGCCGATCCTCGACATGGCGGCCTATAAGCGCGCCTTGCGGGCGCGGCTCGATCCCACCGCGGCGAGCCTCGAATTGATCTTCGAGAAGGTGCAGCGGGAGCCGAAGCGCGTCGTCTTCGCCGAGGGCGAAGAGGAGATGACGATCCGCGCCGCGCTGATCTACGCCGATAGCGGCTACGGCACGCCGGTGCTGGTCGGACGCGAAGAGCGCATCCGTTCGACAATGGCGGCGATGGGGCTGAGCTCCGCGGCACCGCTCGAAATCCAGAATGCGCGCCTCTCTACAAGCAACCAGCGTTACACCGAGTTTCTTTACAACCGCCAGCAACGGCGGGGCATGCTGTTTCGCGACTGTCAGCGCATGGTGAACCAGGATCGCAATGTCTTCGCCGCCTGCATGGTCGCGTGCGGCGACGCCGACGCGATGGTCACTGGCGTAACGCGCAACTCGTTCGACGTGCTCGACGAAGTGACGCGTGTCATCGAAATGAAATCAGGTTGCGAGATGTTTGGTCTGACCATGCTGCTCGCGCGCCAGCACACCGTTCTGCTCGCCGACACTCTGGTGCATGAGAACCCCAGCCCCGCTCAGCTCGCCGACATCGCCATTGAGGCCGCGGCCAAGGCGCGCGAGTTCGGCATGGAGCCGCGCGTTGCGCTTCTGTCCTATTCGAATTTCGGCAATCCGAGGGGAGATGGCGGCGAACGGGTTCGCGCCGCCGTGGCGCTGCTCGATGAGCGCGGCGTCGATTTCGAATATGACGGCGAGATGAGCGCCGACGTCGCGCTCGATGTCGGGTTGATGCGCCGGCTCTATCCGTTCAGCCGGTTGTCGGGTGCAGCCAACATCCTCGTCATGCCCGAGCTCCACAGCGCCAACATCAGCGCCAAGCTCCTCGCGCATCTCGGCGGCGGCACGGTGATCGGCCCGCTGTTGCTGGGGCTCGTGCACCCGGTGCAGATCGTCAATATCGGCGCTACCGTGTCCGATCTCGTCAATCTCGCCGCGCTCGCGGCGCACGATGCGATCCGCTGACGCCGATCTGCCGCTTGACAGTGCCGTCGCGCGGCCGCGCGTACGGCAGCTTCGACCGATGAATTGGCAGGGCGCGCGCCGCGTGGCGGTGTTCGCGCTCGGCCTGACCTTGCCGAGCCTTGCCGTGCTGGTTGGGCTGTTTTTTGCCGGCCGGGTCGATCTGCTGGCGACGCTGATCGGCGTCGTTGTGATTTTCGTGCTTCTGGCGCTGTTTCTCGCCCCGTTCGCGCTGTCGCTCGCCGCGGTGCAGGACGCGATCGAGACGATCGGGCCGAGTGCCGACCCAGGGGCTGAGGCCGCGGCGTCGCGGCGTCTCGGCAATGTCGGCCGCACCGCGAACGAGCTTTGGCAAGCGGCGCTTCGCCTGGCGCGCGGCTGGCGCGCGCGCAGCGCCCGGGCAGAGGCGCGTCTAGCTGCCGCGGAGGCAGTGTTTGCCGCGATCCCCGATCCGCAGATCCTGCTCGATGGCCAGCGGCGGATCATTCGCGCCAACCCGGCGGCGACCGAGTTCGTCGGGACCGTGCTCGAGACCAGCGATCTCGCGGCGTCGCTGCGCAACCCCGCCGTGCTGGCCGCTGCCGATGCGGTGCTCGCGGGCGGACCGGCGCGGATTGTCGATTTCACGCTGTCGCTACCGATCGAGCGCGTCATGCAAGCCCGCATCGCGCCGGTCGAGGGCGTCTCGACAGAAGGCATCGCGGCGATCGTCACCTTGCACGACATCACCGCGCTCAAGCTCGCCGAGCAGATGCGCGCCGATTTTGTCGCCAATGCGGGGCATGAGCTGAAAACGCCGCTCGCCAGCCTTGTCGGCTTTATCGAGACGCTGCTTGGTGCGGCGCGCGACGACACGGCGGCGCGCGAGCGCTTTCTCGGGATCATGCGCGGCGAGGCCGGGCGCATGACGCGGCTCGTCGACGATCTGCTATCGCTGTCGCGCATCGAATTGAACGAGCATGTCGCGCCGACCAGTCAGGTGACGCTGCCGCCGCTGATCGACCAGGTCGCCGATGCTCTCGAATTGCGTGCCGCCGAACGCGGGATGCGCCTTGTACTCGCGGTCCCCGACGAGCTGCCCGACGTCTACGGCGACGAGGACGAGCTCGCCCAGGTTTTCCAGAATCTGATCGACAACGCGATCAAATACGGCAAACCGCAAACGGAGATCACCGTCACGGCGCGGCTCGATCGTCGGCCTGCGGCAAATTCACTCGTCCGCATCGCGGTGGCGGACGGTGGCGAGGGCATTCCGAGCGAGCATCTACCCCGCCTCACCGAGCGCTTCTACCGGGTCGACACCGCCCGCTCGCGCGAGCTCGGCGGCACGGGCCTTGGGCTGGCGATTGTCAAGCACATCCTCAATCGCCATCGCGGCCGACTCGAGATTGCGAGCACGCTGGGTGTCGGTTCGACCTTTACCGTCTGCCTGCGGCCGGTCCGTCGCAACGGGTCGAATGGGATCAACGACGCGGGTTGATCGCGGCTTGTCGCCGGCCGCAATGTAAAGAAAATGTCATTAAACTTTCATATAACTGTATCCGCCGGCGACTAAACGATGCGCCGCGGCCTGCTGCCGCAGCATGGCCTGGACGACGTGATCCCTCGATTTGGCCGCTTAAGGCCAAGCTGCACATCGCCCCGCTGACGTTGCCGACCGCGCTGCGGCCGGGGCGCGCGCCATGGCAACAGAGAAGAAACCGAGAGGAGGAGAACTTGAGCGATAAAGGGAGCTATAGCCGGAAGGCGACGCGACGGCTGGTGCTGGGGGCGGCATTGGGTGCGACCTTGGCATATGGCGGCTTCGCGATCGCGGCCGATGCGCCGCCGCATCTGCTCGAGACAGGGTCGACGCTGCTCTATCCGCTGTTTAACCTGTGGGTTCCCGACTACACCAAGGCGCATGCCGGGTTAGAGATTACGACGCAAGGCACCGGCAGCGGCACCGGCATCTCCGAGGCGATTTCGGGGATAGCGCAGATCGGCGCGTCCGACGCCTATATGAGCGAAGCGCAGATGAAAAAGACCGAGGGCATGCTCAACGTGCCGCTCGCGATCTCCTCGCAGATGATCAACTACAACCTGCCGGGCCTCAACGATAAGAACTTGAAGCTGAGCGGCCCGGTGCTCGCCGACATCTACGGCGGCAAGATCACGATGTGGGACGACGCGCAGCTCAAGGCGATGAACCCGGACGTCGACTTGCCGCACCAGACGATCATCCCGGTGCACCGCACCGATGGCAGCGGCGACACCTTTATCTTCTCGCAGTATCTGTCATCCAGCACACCGTCATGGTCGAGCAGCGTCGGCTTCGGCACGACGATCAGCTGGCCGGCGGTGCAGGGCGGGCTGGGCGCCGAGGGCAACCCCGGCATGGTCAATGCGGCCAAGGGCAACCCATATTCGATCGTCTATATCGGCATCAGCTTTAAGAACGCCACGTCCGCGGCGGGTCTCGGCGAGGCGATGCTGCAGAACAAGGCCGGCAAGTTCGTGCTGTCTTCGAAGGAGACCGTGTCGGCTGCCGTGGCCGCGACCGCCGACAAGACGCCGACCGACGAGCGCCTCAGCCTGATCTTCGCGGACGGCGACAATTCTTATCCGATCATCAATTTCGAGTACGCGATCGTGAAACAGCAGCAGCCATCGCCGGACATGGCCGCGGCGGTCCGCGAATTCCTCGAATGGGCGATCAAGCCCGATGGCGGGAATTCGGCACAGTATCTCGACCAGGTCGGCTTTGTGCCGTTGCCGCCGGCGATTGCCAAGCTCAGCGCGACGCAGCTTGCCTCGATAAAGTGAGTGCTTAGATCGACCGTGACACCAAAGGTATGTTCGTCATGAGGTTTAAAACCGGGTTGGCTGTCGCTGCTGGGGCTTTGCCGGCCAGCCTGGTCCTCATCATCTTATTTCTGACGATCTATGCCTGGCCGGCAATCCTGTTCAACGGCTTCCAGTTCGTCACCAGCAATACCTGGAATCTGGGCAATCTTTATTCCGATCCCGTGATGGTGAACGGGGTGCAGATTTCCCCCGGCGCCCATTACGGAATTCTGTTTCTCATCGTCGGCACCTTGCTGTCGACGATCATCGCGTTGCTGATCGCCGTGCCGGTGGGGGTTGGCGCCGCGGTGTTTCTCGCCGAGGCGGTGCCCGGCCGGCTGCGTCTTGCTCTTTCGTTCTTTGTCGAGTTGCTCGCCGCGGTGCCGAGCGTGGTGTTCGGGTTGTGGGGATATGTCGTCGTCATCCCGTTTCTTGGCCACTACCTCTTCCCGTTTATGATCTCGGTGCTCGGGTTCCTTCCGTTTTTCGGGGGACCGCCCGGCAGCGGATACGGCCTTCTGACCTCGGGCGTCGTGCTCTCGCTGATGATCGTGCCGCTGATCGTCGCGACTTTGCGCGACGCGCTCGTCAGCCAGCCAGCTGAGGCGCGCGAAGCGGTGACGGCGCTCGGCGCGACCAAATTCGAAGTCGTGTGGAAGGTCCTGCTGCCGAGCCAGTCGCGGGTGCTGATCGGCGCCTCAATCCTCGCTCTCGGACGCGCGCTTGGCGAGACGATGGCGGTGCTGATGGTCAGCGGCAACGCGCTCAACTATCTGCCCGGTAACATCTACACGCCGATTTCGACGATGGCGGCGTTTATCGTCTCGCAGCTCGACAGCGCGTTGCAGGACCCGACTGATATGGCGGTCAAATCGCTCGCCGAGATCGCGCTGATCCTGTCGTTGATCTCGCTGATCATCAACTTCCTCGCGCGTATCCTGCTTTCGTTCGAGAAGCAGGGTGCTCGCCGTGCGACATTCGCGTAGAAAACCATGCCAGCCGATCAAGCCATTCCCGTCATCACCATGGCTGCGCCAAGCGGCAGCCGTTTATTGCGACGCCGGATCACGAGCATCGCCGGCTGGGCGCTGACCGGATCGGCGCTGGCGCTGCTGTCGTCCGCGATGATCTGGATTCTGGCGATGGTCTTCGTCCGCGGCGTCGGGGCGATATCGATCGACCTGTTCACGACCGTCACGCAGGGCAATGGCGGCGGACTGCTCAACGCGATCGAAGGCACGGTCGTGCTGTCGTTTGGTGCGTTGCTGCTCGCCGTGCCGTTTGGTCTCGCGGCTGGAACCTATGTCTCGGAATACCCGCACGGCTATTGGGCGCCGACCGTGCGCTTCCTCGCCGACATCCTGGTCGGCGTGCCGTCGATCGTGCTCGGCTATGTCGGCTACGTGACGATGGTCGATTGGCTCGGCTGGAATTTCTCGGTGGCCGCGGGCTCGATCACCGTCGCGGTGATCTGTCTGCCCTATATCTGCCGCACCACCGAATTGGCGCTGCAACAGGTTCCGGGCAGCTTGCGCGAAGCCGCCTTTGCACTCGGCGCGAGCGAGGCGCGGGTGATTTTCAGCATCTGCCTCCCGGCGGCGCTTCCCGCGGTTTTAACCGGCATCCTGCTGGCGCTGGCGATCTCGGTCGGCGAGACGGCGCCGCTGCTCTACACCGCCGGCTGGTCCAGCTATATGTGGAATGGCCAGCTGACGCATTCGCCGATCGGCTACCTGACCTACGCGATCTGGACGTTCATCAACGAGCCGTTCGAGACCGCGCATCGCCTGGCCTATGCGGCGGCGCTCCTGGTCACGACATTCGTGCTCATCGTCCATGTCGTTTCCCGTTTCGTTTTTGATCGGCACCGCCAATGACCGACACCACCGCGAACCTCCCCGGAACCGCACGGGTGCTGCACCCCATGACCGACGCCGTCCCCCCGTCGTCCGCCGCAACGCAAGAGGCCACCGTCAAACCGATTGCGACTGCCCTGAGCGACCCCAAGGTCAGCATCAAGGATGTTCACTTCCATTACGGCGCTTATCACGCACTCAAGGGCATCACGCTGCCGCTGCAGGATCATCGCGTGACCGCGTTTATCGGCCCTTCGGGCTGCGGCAAGTCGACCCTGCTGCGCATCCTCAACCGGATTTACGAGCTTTACCCGAACCAGACCGTGAGCGGCGAAGTCCTTGTCGATGGCGAGAATATCCTCGCGTCCGGCATCGATCTCAATCTTTTGCGGGCGAAGATCGGCATGGTGTTCCAGCGGCCGACGCCGTTTCCGATGTCGATCTACGACAATATCGCCTTCGGCATCAGGCTTTACGAGAAGCTGCCGAAATCGGAACTCGACGATCGCGTCGAGTTGGCCTTGCAGCGCGCCGCGCTGTGGACCGAGGTCAAGGACAAGCTGCGGCAGAGTGGCTCCGGTCTGTCCGGCGGCCAGCAGCAGCGCCTGTGCATCGCGCGCGCCATTGCGGTGAAGCCCAAAGTGTTGCTGCTCGACGAGCCGGCCTCGGCGCTCGATCCGATCTCGACCCAGCGCATCGAGGAGCTCATCGCCGAACTCAAGGCCGATTACTGCATCGCCATCGTCACGCACAACATGCAGCAGGCGGCGCGCAGCTCCGACTTCACGGCCTTCATGTATCTCGGCGAGCTTGTGGAATTCGGCGAGACCGAGCGCATCTTTACGCATCCGAAGGAGAGGCGCACCGAAGACTACATCACCGGTCGTTTTGGTTAGGGGAGAACCACCGATGCCTCCCGAACACATCATGAAGAGCTACGACGAAGAGCTGTCCCGGCTCAACAACATGATCGTCGAGATGGGCGGGCTTGCCGAAGCCCAGCTCTCGTCGGCGATCGAGGCTGTCGCCAAACGCGACAGCGCGCTCGCCGCTAGCGTTGTCGAGGGCGACGCTCAGGTCGACGACCTGCAGCGGGAGCTCGACAACCTCGCGATCCGCCTCTTGGCGCTGAGGCAGCCAATGGCGCGCGACCTGCGCGAAATCTTCGCCGCGCTGAAAATCGGCGCCGATCTCGAGCGCATCTGCGACTACGCCGCGAATGTCGCCAAGCGCTCGATCGCGCTGTCGCAGACGCCACCGATCCAGCCAGTGCACGCGCTGCCGCGCATGGGCACGCTGGCCCTGGCGCTCGTCAAGGATGTCATCGACGCCTACGTCGAACGCGATGCCGACAAGGCGCTCGAGGTGTGGCGCCGCGACGAAGAGCTCGACGAGATGTACTCCAGCCTCTTCCGCGAGTTCCTGACCTACATGATGGAGGACCCGCGCAATATCGGCGCGTGCACGCATCTCCTCTTCATGGCCAAGAACATCGAGCGCATCGGCGATCACGCCACCAACATCGCCGAGGATTTGTATTACTTGGTGCACGGCACGCCACTGACCGAAGTTCGGCCGAAAGGCGACAAGTCGAGTCTCGAGGTTGTCGCCCCCGACCGGACAGCGCGATAGAAGGGGGAGCTGCGATGAAGTCCACGGTCCTGATCGTCGAGGACGAAGCTCCGCTCGTCACGCTGTTGCGGTACAACCTGGAGAAAGAAGGTTTTGCCGTCTGCTCGGCCGGCGACGGCGAAGAAGCGCTGTTGCAGATCGCCGAGAACAAGCCCGACGCCGTGCTGCTCGATTGGATGCTGCCGCTGGTGTCGGGCCTTGAAGTCTGCCGGCAGATCCGCCGCTCGCCGTCGAGCCGGTCGCTGCCGATCATCCTGTTGACGGCGCGCGGCGAGGAAGCCGATCGCGTGCGCGGCCTCGACAGCGGGGCGGATGATTACATCGTCAAGCCGTTCAGCCCGAGCGAACTGGTGGCGCGTTTGCGGGCGGTGATTCGCCGGGCGCAGCCGAGCACGGCCGAAGACACCCTGCATTATGCCGATGTAGCGATGGATCTAGCGGCGCACCGCGTTTCGCGTGCCGGCCGGGCGGTGCATCTCGGCCCCACTGAGTTTCGGCTGTTGCATCACTTCCTGCTCTATCCGGGGCGCGTCTTTTCGCGCGAGCATCTGCTCGACCGCGTGTGGGGGCCGCATGCCGAGGTCGAGATGCGCACCGTCGATGTCCACATCCGGCGCTTGCGCAAGGCGCTCAACATCGATGGCTGCCGGGATCTGGTGCGCACCGTCCGCTCGGTCGGCTACGCGCTCGACCACGCCGGGTGATTTGGAGCACCGGCCAGTTTTCGCGCTCAGCGGACGAGGCGACCGGTCACATCCTGATCAAACGCCGCGAGATCTTCGCTCCCGAAATAATTGATGTCGCCGGGCGTCGCAAGGCCGATCGCCGCCGCATAAGCCGCGAGGCGGATTGCCCGGTCCGGGTCGTTGTCGAGCAGGCCGTGGATCAGCCCGCCGACAAACGAGTCACCGGCGCCGATGCGATCGACGATGTCGACCGGGTAGCGCGGCGCATAGCGGATCATGCCATTGGCGAGAAAGATATCGCCGGTATCGGCGCCGGGCGGGCGGGTCAACGCCACGAGCGGCACGCCGTAGCGCGCGGCGATCGCCTTGACGAGACGATCACCGTTCTCGGCAAAGCCCAGCACGTGTTGCGCGTCGCGTTCGGCGACGACAAATAATTCGAGATGCGGCGCGATCTGCGCCAGTACCGACTCGGCCTCCCGCGGCGTGGTCAAGGTGGCGCGGTAGTTGAGGTCGTATGAGAGCTTTACTCCGGCGCGACCGGCAATCGCCGCGACCTCGAGCACCAGCGCCTTGCAGCTGTCGCTGAGCGCCGGGGTGATGCCGGAGAGGTGCACCCGCGCACTCGCCGCGACGAGGGCCGGCCAGTCGGCATCCGCGATGTCCATACTCGCCGCCGCCGAGTTCTTGCGGTCATAGATGACCCGCGCGTTGCGCGGCTGGGGGCCGGCTTCGAAGAACATCAACCCCTGGCGCGCCTCAATCCATTTGCAGAGGCTCATATCGACGCCGTGGCGCCGCCCTTCGCCGTCGACGATGCGGCCGAGCGGCCCTTCAGGCAGTCGCGACACCCAGGCGGCACGACGCCCGAGCCGGGCCAGGAGGCAACAGACATTGAGTTCGCTGCCGCCGATCCCGACCTCGAACTGACGCGCCTGGTCGAGCCGCAGCACCCCAGGCGGCGACAGTCGCACCAGCGTCTCGCCGAGAGTGAGGAAGTCGTATGCCGGCGCGTCGGTCACGCGCGCGGCCCGCCCGCGATGTAGATCACCTGGCCCGAGACGAACGACGCCTCGTCGCTGCACAGGAACGCGATCAGGTTGGCGACGTCACGCGGCACGCCGGCACGGCGCACCGGGATTTCGCGAGCTCGCTCCTCCTTCCATTCCTCGGGGTCGCGGCCGAGGCGGATCGCCGTCGCCCGCGTCATCTCGCTGTCGATAAAGCCCGGCGCGACTGCATTGGCGGTGATGCCATAGCGGCCCAGTTCGATCGCCAGCGTCTTCGCCATGCCCTGCAACCCGGCCTTAGCCGCCGAGTAGTTGGTCTGCCCGCGATTGCCGAGCGCCGACACCGACGACAGGTTGACGATCCGACCCCAGTTGCGCTTGACCATCTCGCGCTGCGCCGCCCGCGAACAGAGAAACGCGCCGCGCAGATGCGTGCCGGCGACCGCGTCCCAATCGTCCTCGGTCATCTTGTGGATCAGGTTGTCGCGGGTGATTCCGGCGTTGTTGACGAGGATGTCGAGCGAACCGAGGCGGAGCACGATCTCTTCGACCATGCGTTCGACCTCGTCGGCGATCGCGACATTGGCCTTTAACGCGACCGCCTTTACGCCGCAGCGCTGTGCGATCCGCGTGGCGGTTTCCTCGGCACCCGCGATGTCGAGATCGGCGATCGCGACATTGGCGCCGTCCTCCGCCAGCCGCTCCGCGGTCGCCGCGCCGATCCCGCGCGCCCCGCCCGTTACCAGTGCCACCCGCCCGTCCTGCCGTCCCGCCATCGCCGTTCCCCAGTGGTTTTGCCAAATTTCTAGCCGGGTGGCGCGGCTGTGTCACTCGCACGATACTAAAGTTCTTGCTTAACTGATCTGACTATGATACTTAGGCATATGCTTAACCAATCGGCGGACCTCGATATGCTACTGCGCGCGCTGGCCGATCCAGCGCGGCGCGCGATGATCGAGCGGCTGGCGCGCGGTCCGGCGCCGGTCAGCGAGCTGGCGCGCCCGCTGCCGATGTCGCTGCCGGCGGCAATGCAGCATCTGGGCATTCTCGAGGCCGCTGGGCTCGTGCGGTCGAAGAAAGAGGGCCGGGTGCGCACTTGCGCAATCGAGCCACGGGCGCTCAGCCAGTTGGAACAATGGCTCGGCGCCCGGCGGACCGAGTGGGAGCAGCGGCTCGACCGCTTGGACGCATACCTGGATACCTTGGAAAATGAAGGAGAGACCCATGACACAAGCGGCTGACGGCACAGCAGGCAGCTCCTCGCCGGAGGTAAAGCCGCTCAAGACGTCGCGCGTTCTCCGCGCCCGACGCGAGACGGTGTTCCGGGCCTGGAGTTCGGCCGAGCATGTCCGTCGCTGGTTTGCGCCGGAGGGATGCGAGGTGGTGGAAGCCGCCGTGGAGATGCGTGTCGGCGGCAAGTTCGAGCTCTACATGCGCTCGCCCTGCCTGGAGAATTGGCTGCGCGGCACGTTTGTCGAGATCGTACCCAACACGCGGCTGGTCCTCGACATGCGCATCGACGACAGCGACGGCAAGACGCTGTTTCGCGCCTATACCGAACTCGATTTTTCCGACGCCGGTACCGGGACGCGGCTCGACGTTACGCAGACCTACACGCTGATCGACCTCACCAAGGCGTGGATGATCGCGGGTGCGCCGCAGGGCTGGGGTTCGACGCTGGACAATCTGGAACAGGAGGCGTCGCGAATGGAGAGCAGCGCGGCCTAAACCGCCATCCAGCCGCCATCGACATTGTAGGCGGCGCCGGTCACAAAGCTCGCGCGCTCGGAGCAGAGCCATACCACCATCTCGGCGATCTCTTCCGGCTCACCCATGCGATGCATCGGCGTCAGCGCCATGATCTGTTCGCCGCGCCGCTGCATCGCATCCTGGGTCATGCGCGTTTTGATAAAGCCGGGGCAGACCGCGTTGACCCGGATCTGGTCGTCGGCGTACTCGAGCGCGGCGGTCTTGGTGAGGCCGAGGACACCGTGCTTCGCCGCGACATAGGCCGAGGAGGTGGCAAGCCCGATCAACCCGGCGATCGAACCGGTATTGACGATCGCCCCGCCTTTTTGTCCCACGGCTCCCTGCGCCAGCATCTGGCGGATTTCGGCGCGCATGCACAGCCATACGCCCTTGAGGTTGACCGCGATCATGCGGTCGAACGAGTCCTCGCTCCATTCGGCGGTCTTCTTGCCGCTGGCATCGACCTGGTAGGGCGCGATTCCCGCGTTGTTGAAGGCGCAGTCGAGCCGGCCATGGGCGACGATCGTATCGTCGAGCATGGCCTTGACGTCGCGCTGGCGGGTGACGTCGCCGGTCAGCGTGATGGCCTGGCCGCCGGCCTTGTTGACCATCGCGACGGTTTCGGCCGCCGCGTCGGCCATGAAATCGGCAATCGCAAGCCGCGCGCCCTCCCGCGCCATGGCAAGCGCGGTGGCGCGGCCGATCCCGCCGCCCCCACCGGTCACCAGCGCTGATTTGCCGTCGAGCATCCCGGGCATCTTGTCCTCCCCTCGATAGCGTCGCGGCAGCATATACTCTCGGGCAGCGGTGAGACAGCGGATGGGCGCGACAACACAATGGTGTGCAGATGGGGGACACGCAGATGGGGCGCGATCTTGGCTGTGTCGTTGCTGTGCCTTGCTGGGGCTGGCGCGGCGAGGGCCGATGTGGCGAGCGTCCGTATCGTAACGCCGGTCGATCTCGCGGCGCTGCCGCTGGTGGTCGCGGCGCATAACCGTCTCGTCGAGCAGCAAGCCGAGGCGCGTGGGCTGCACGACGTCACGGTGCAGTGGCTGATCCCCAATGGCGGCAACCCGATCGAGCAGATGCTGAACGGCCAGGCCGATGTCGTCGTCACGACCGATATTGCCGGCTTCCTGCTGGCCTGGGACGAGCGCAGCGGGACGCCGCAGGAAATCCGCGGTCTCGCGGCGTTGTCGCAGATGCCCTACCAGCTGCTCTCGCGCAACGCGGCGATCCAGACCATCCGCAATTTCACCCAAAAAGACCGCATCGCCGTACCCGCGGTGAAAACCTCGCTGCCGGCGGTGATGCTCGAGATGGCGGCGGCCAACGAATGGGGCGCGGCGCATTTCGACCGGCTCGACGCGTTTACCGTGGCGAAGACGAGCGACGACGCCGATTCGGCGCTCCATTCCGACAAGGGCGATATCGACGCCGACTTTTCGCGCATGCCCTACGCCGATGACGAGCGGGGCGACCCGGCGATCCACCGCGTCATGGATTCGTTCGACATCGGCGGCCCGCACAGCGTCGCTCTGGTGATCACCACGGCGCCGTTTCGTGACGCCAATCCGGCGCTTTGCGCGGCGCTGGTCGGCGCGATCATGGACGCCGACATCTTTATCAAGGCGAACCGCGGCGCCGCCGCCGAAATCTATGCCGCAGCGCAGAAGAATGGCGATATCCCGGTCGAGGAGCTGACCGATATGCTCGGCGACCCGGATACCTCATTCAATGTCGCGCCGGCCGGCATCCAGCGCATCACTGCCTTCCTGCATCAGATCGGCCACATACGGCACAACCCGGATTCATGGCAGCAGATCTTCTTCCCGGAGATCTACAAGCAGCCGGGCAGCTGATCTCAAGGCTCCACGAGACGGAGGCGCCCGCCGGCGCTCGGTGCCGCGACATTAAAGGCGACGAGGACTTCGGTGACCGCCTGCTGCTGCGCGAGCGATTCGGCGAGCTGGCGGCGCAGCTCGGCATTCTCCCGTTCGAGAGCGGCTTGTCGGTCGTCGCTCTTGCTTTTCATGCCTACGACTCTACCACGGCGCGAGCGGCGGCGCGTTGATACTTCGCGGCCGCGCCCTTATGTTCCGGGCCACATGACCCAGCTCAGCCATATCCGCAATTTCGCGATCATCGCGCATATCGACCACGGCAAGTCGACGCTCGCCGACCGGCTGATCCAGACCTGTGGCGGGCTCGACGCGCGCGAGATGCGTGACCAAGTGCTCGATACGATGGAGCTCGAGCGCGAGCGCGGCATCACCATCAAGGCGCAGGCGGTGCGCCTCAACTACCGTGCCAAAGACGGCGAGGATTACGTCCTCAACCTGATGGACACGCCGGGCCATGTCGACTTCGCCTACGAGGTCAGCCGGTCGCTGGCGGCGTGCGAAGGCTCGCTGCTCGTGGTCGACGCCAGCCAGGGAGTCGAGGCGCAGACCCTCGCCAATGTCTACCAGGCGGTCGCGGCCGGGCACGAGATCGTGCCGGTGCTCAACAAGATCGATTTGCCGGCCGCCGAGCCCGACCGGGTCAAGGAGCAGATCGAGGATGTGATCGGCCTCGACGCGTCTGACTCGGTGCTGATCTCCGCCAAGACCGGGCTCAATATCGAAGGCGTGCTGGAAGCGCTGGTGACGCGCCTGCCGGCGCCGCAAGGCGATGCCGACGCGCCGCTAAAGGCGTTGCTGGTCGACAGCTGGTACGATCCCTATCTCGGCGTCGTGATCCTGGTGCGCGTCAAGGACGGTAGCCTCGTCGCCGGGCAGAAGATCCGGCTGATGGCGACCGGCGCCTCGCATCAGGTCGAGCGCGTCGGCGTCTTCACCCCGAAAGGCGTCGCGGCGCCGGCACTCGGGCCGGGCGAGATCGGCTTTATCACCGCCGGGATCAAGACCGTCGCCGATTGCCGCGTCGGCGACACGATCACCGACGACCGCAAGCCCGCCGACACGCCGCTGCCCGGCTTCCAGCCGCTGCAGCCGGTGGTGTTCTGCGGCCTGTTTCCGGTCGACGCCGCCGATTATGAAAAGCTGCGCGAGAGCCTCGCGAAACTGCGTCTCAATGACGCGAGCTTCGAGTACGAGCCGGAAACCTCGGCGGCCCTGGGCTTCGGCTTCCGCTGCGGGTTTTTGGGGCTGTTGCATCTCGAGATCATCCAGGAGCGATTGAGCCGAGAGTTTGACCTCGATCTCATCACCACGGCGCCCTCGGTCGTCTATCGCGTGCACCAGACCAATGGCCGGGTGCTGACCCTGCACAACCCCGCCGATATGCCCGATCCCGTCCGCATCGACCATATCGAGGAGCCGTGGATCAAGGCGACGGTGCTGGTGCCTGACGATTATCTGGGCCAGGTGCTGGCGCTGTGCGAGGAGCGGCGCGGGATCCAGCTCGACCTGACTTATGCCGGCAACCGGGCGATGGTGGTGTACCGGCTGCCGCTCAACGAGGTGGTGTTCGATTTTTACGACCGACTCAAATCGGTGAGCCGCGGCTATGCGAGCTTCGACTACCAGATCGACAATTACGCCGAGAGCGACCTGGTGCTGATGAACATCCTCGTCAATGGCGAGCCGGTCGATGCGCTATCGCTGATCGTGCATCGGAGCCAGGCCGAGCGCCGCGGCCGCGCGCTGTGCGAACGGCTCAAGGATTTGATCCCGCGGCAACTGTTCCAGATCGCGATCCAGGCCGCCATCGGCGGCCGCGTGATCGCGCGCGAGACCGTGAAGGCCTTGCGTAAGGACGTGCTCGCCAAATGCTACGGCGGCGATGTGACCCGCAAACGCAAGCTCTTAGAAAAGCAGAAAGAGGGCAAAAAGCGGATGCGCCAGTTCGGCCAGGTCGACATCCCGCAATCCGCCTTTATCGCCGCGCTCCGGATGGGGGATAGCTGAATTACCTTGCGGTACCTTGCATCGCGCCAATTTGCTTCAGCAAAGTCTGGCGCCGCTCGTGGAGCGAGGGATGCGATCGGCGGTGTCGAGCAGCCCAGAGGCGAAGCTCGATAAGAGTTCGGCTAAGCCTGTTGCTGGCTGCTGCGGGGTCGAGTTCGAGTTCCGCGTCGCTGCCGTAGACCCCGTCGAGGTCATGGTGATCGAGCGCGTACCGGGTTAAAACGTCGAAGCACTGAAGACATGCCGTCGGATCGAAACCGGCCCGGCGGCACAGGCCGATGGCGTAGGCGTCGGCCCAAAATTCGTGCTCCCGTGAATAAAGCCAGCGCGACAGGAACTCGACCACAAGAAGCGCGAGGCGTTCAGGCGCGTGCGCCAATCCCTCGGCTGCAAACATGTTGCTCACACGCCTGATATGGCCGAGATCGTGATGCCCTATCTCGTGAGCGAGCGCGAATGCCACCGGCGCGTCCGATGGGCAATACTCGATCAGGCTGCGCGAGATGTAGACGTAACGCCCCGGCAAGGTGAAAGCGAGCGGTACAGACATCCATAGGACTTCGCCGATCATCGGCTTTAAGGGCGAGCGCGCCTCGTTTAGAGCGGCCATTACGCGCTCGACGCTACCATGCGAGAAATCGCGCTTCCCCAACGCCAAATCTACCATGAGGAGGGAATGGATGCGCTCGTCGAGCGGCGGGCTTTGCGGTCGCATGACGACAAGGGTGTACTACTGGCCCTAACGAAAGCTTGCCTTGCGCGCACCGCGCTTCCCGCTGCGTTTTTGCTTGGCTATCGTCCCCTTCGCACACGGGGAGGAACTAAGATGCCCGACAGGCCTGAACCCGAACGGCTCGACACGCGCCGGGCGGCGCTTATTGCCTACGATGTTTGCTGGCGCGCGCTGACCCCGGCCGATCCCGTTCGGCGTGCGGCGATGCGCCCGGTGCTCGATGCCTGGGTCAGGATGATCGGCGTTGCCCGCGCCACCGGCGTACCGGTGATCTACACGACCCCGGTCAGCCGCGCCGACGGCGCCGACGTGGTGCTGCTGCCGACCGACCTCTCGGCCGAGACCGGCACGCCGCCGCTCACCAACGGCGTCGAGGGCACGCCGGAAGCCGGCTTTCCCGAGGAGATCGCGCCGCGCCCCGAGGACTATGTCTTCCTCAAGCGGCGGCCGAGCGCGTTCTACGGCACCGGCGTCGCCGAGCTGCTGCACATGCTGCGGCGCGACACGATCGTGATTGGCGGCGGCGCCACCAACCGCGGCGTCGAAACCAGCGTGCGCGAGGCGTTCAGCATGGATATCGCCTCGGTTGTGGTGCGCGAATGCTGCTGGGGTGGCGATCAGGCCGCTCATCTATACAGCCTCGACAAGGCGATGAAGATGTACGCGCGCATCCGCACGCTCGATCAGGTCACTGCGATGCTGGCGACGTAGGGCAGCAATCCGCCTCCGACCCTTTCTGACCGCGTGAGGTTTGGCTATCGTTCCCCGAACGCCGACCGGGGAGGGAGCAAACATGCCCGACAGCAGCAACACCTATGACTTCATCGTGACCGGCGCCGGGTCGGCGGGGTGCGCGGTCGCCGGGCGGCTTAGCGAAAGCGGCAAATACAAGGTGCTGCTGCTGGAGGCCGGCACCAAGGACACCAACCCGTGGATCCATGTGCCGCTCGGCTACACCAAGACCTACACCGACCCCAAAGTGAACTGGATGTTCGATAGCGAGCCGGAAAAGGAGCTGAACGGCCGCACCCTCTACCAGCCGCGCGGCAAGGTGCTGGGCGGCACCAGCTCGATCAACGGCATGGTCTATATGCGCGGCACGCCGACCGATTACGACGGCTGGCGCCAGCGCGGATGCGAGGGCTGGGGCTGGGACGACGTGCTGCCCTTTTTCAAGAAGGCGCAGGACCAGGAGCGCGGGCCGAGCGAGTTTCACGGCACCGGTGGGCCGCTGCATGTGTCGAACCCGGTGCGCTGCGCGCTCGGCGACGCGATGGTGCAGGCGGCCGTCGAGGCCGGCGTCCCGGCCAATGACGACTTCAACGGCGCGCGGCAGGAAGGCGTCGGGTATTACCAGACGACGACCACCAACCGCCGCCGCTGGTCGTCGGCCCGCGCCTATCTCGGCCCGGCGAAGGGCCGCGCCAATCTGACGATCTCGACGCAATCACATGCGACCCGCATCCTGTTCGAGGGACAGAAGGCGATCGGCGTCGAATATCAGACGCCGGAAGGCCGCAAGACCGCCTATGCGAAGGGCGAGATCGTCGTCTCGGGCGGGGTCTATGGCTCGCCGCAGCTGCTGCAGCTATCGGGTGTGGGGCCGGGCGAGCTGTTGCAGGAATTCGGCGTGCCGGTGGTGCGCGACATGGAGGGGGTCGGCAAGCATCTGCACGACCATTTCAACACCTATCTCGTCTGGCGCTGCTCGCAGAAGGTGACGCTCAACGACCTCGCCGCCAGCCCGCTGATGAAGTTGACCTCGGGGGTGCAGTACGTCTTTACCCGCTCCGGCCATCTGTCGAACGCCGGGATCTATGCTGGCGCCTTCGTCAAAAGCGACCCGCGGCTCGAACAGCCCGATCTGCAAATCAACATGTTCGGCTGGAGCGCCTTTGAGCGGCTGCGCACCGGCATCAAGCCGCACCCGTTCTCGGCCTTCACCTTGTCGCCGGTGCATCTGCGGCCGGAGGGGCGCGGCACGGTGCGGCTCAAGAGCGCCGACCCGCTCGCCGCGCCGGCGATCCGCTTCAACTTCCTCGCCAGCGAATACGATTTCCAGGCGCTGATCTACGGCACGCGCTTCAGCCGCAAGATCGTCGAGCAGGCGGCTTTGAAGCCGTTTGTGATGGAGGAGGTGATCCCCGGCCTCGGCTGCCAGAGCGACGAGGACATCAAGGCGGAAATCCGCGTGCGCGGCGTCTCCAACCTGCACCCGGTCGGCACCTGCCGCATGGGCCGCAATGTCGATGACGTCGTTGACCCGCGCCTCAAGGTGCACGGCATCGAGCATCTGCGCGTCGCCGACGCCTCGATCATGCCGCAAGTGCCGGGCGGCAACACCAACGCGCCGTCGATCATGATCGGCGAGAAATGCGCCGCGATGATTTTGGAGGACGCGCGCGCCGCATAGGACGTACGCGGTAACGGCGGAGCCGTGCAACTCTAAGTCTTCAAGCCGCTACAGAGTGCTCCGTCGCTTCTTCCTGATCGTCGAAGTTTAGATCAAGGAGAATAAATTTCGGAAGCCAATCTATATACAATAGGATAAACGACGCATATCCGATGCGGAACGTATAAATCTCCATAACGGTCTTAGGCAGCGTAAAAGTCTTATTGCCTTTTCTCAAGGTCGTCGGCGGGATTTCAAACCGACGATCGGCGTAATCGCCCACCATTTCTGGTTTGGAGGTCGCATTCGTAAAGGCGAATCTTAGTGCTACTCTTATATCAATCGGCCATTTTTCCAGCTTGTTTTTGACGATGTCGGTAAGGACCAATTCCTCGAACCCCAACATACCGATTCTCCCCCGGGCGGCTGTGAACGACGCAGGCCCGGTTTGCTACGCCATCGCGCAGATATGGGTTGGCGGCGACGCAATTTCAACGTCAAAAATAGTCGATGAGACGCTTTATCGATCTCCTAGTAACGCAAAAATGTGTCGATATCGACGCATTTTCCCTTGAATAATTTTTCCTAAGCTACACATAGTGCGCTACGTCGATTGGGACGTGATACCTGCGATGGAGAAACCGATGATGTCCGCTCAACCAGCAAGATCATATTTTTGAAGACGGGGAACCACACGTGTATGAGCTGTCATACAAGCTCGCACACGGCAGTCCGCCTTACTCTGTGCGCTCCTAAAGCGCACGAGTCTGTAAACGTGCGTAAAAAAAAGGAATTCGTATCATGGCCGCAAAGATTCGATTGAATCTTCAGGTCTCGGAGCAGTTGAACAAAGACCTTGAGGAGATGGCAGAGAGCACAGGCAGCAACCGTACGGAGGTAATTCGGCAAGCTCTGGCGCTGATGAAGGTCGCTCACAAGGCCCGACGTGACGGTCGTCATCTCGGGCTGGTTTCTGATCAGTCTAAACTAGATACCGAATTGGTTGGTATCCTGTAAGGACATCTTTTATGCCGAACCAGCTCAATCTCGACGGTGTCGTTCCACGCGGTGAGCTGACGCTTGCTCGCGAAGAATTATCCGAGGAGATAGCGGCTCGGCTGAAGGAGGAGAACAGGGCTGCAATAATAGGGCATTGTAAAGATGTGGCTGTTTTTGCAGCCCTGTATATTTTCCTTATTAGCATTGTGATCATCTGTTTTTATTTGAATTTGATAGCCATTGGCGTTCCCCCTGAGACATTACGTTGGTCACAAGCACTCTTAGCTGCGGTATTGAGCGGAACAGTGTCTTTTTTAGTTGGACGAAAAATCGGTAAGTAACTCACTCCGAGGAAAGGATCAACATCATGCAAGTCTACAAGCCAGGAACGCCCGCCCCAGTCTCCGGTGAGTTCGAAATCATAGGGCCACGAGGCGGCGATACAGGCAAGGAGAGAACGGCCATTCAGGGCAAACCGCTTCCACCTACGCCGAAGCCCGGCCAGGGCTACGTGATCCATCGGCCGGCTCATAATGGAGCAGGGAAAAAGGCCCGATAAGGAGTTCGAATTTCATGGGCCTTCAGGTAGGGATGCTCGGGCGCGATCCGGAGGCGTCCTAACCTATAGATCTTGTAGACGGCAGCTAGCGAGTTACCGGGTCTGTATCCCATCCAGCTAGGATCATAATGATCCTGGAGGACGCGCGCGCCGCATAGCTTAGGCCCAACCCATGCGCCGATGGGGGTACTCGGCCTGGATAAAGGGCGTAGAGTGCTCGCGACAATGTGACATGGGAGGAGCGGGCGATGCAGTACCGCCGGATTTCGGCCGATTGCCACCTCGATCTGCCGTGGTTGCCGCCTGAGCTGTTCGTCGAAAACGCGACGCGCGAGTTCAAGGACCGTATGCCCTATGTCGAGGACGGCCCGGATGGCCCGAAATGGACCACCAAGAAGGGCGTCCATATGGGCATACCCGGCGCGGTCGGCTCGGTTGGCGCGCCGTTTGTGCCGGGGCAGAACTACCGCGTCGACAAGATGGCCGAGACCGGGCTGTACGAGGCCGGCAAGCGCGGCGAGCGCCGTCCCGGCGACCCGCATCTGCGCATCAAGGAAATGGAGAAGGACGGGGTCGATGCCGAGATCATCTTTGGCATCCTCGGTGTCGTCTCGCGCCTCGAAGACCACGAGGCTGCCAATGAATGCCTGCGCATCTACAACGACTACCTGAAGCATTTTTGTAGCTTCTATCCCGACCGGCAGATCGGACTTGCGTGCCTGCCCTATGGCGATATCGAGGCGGCGGCGCAGGAGGTCCACCGGGTCGCCAAGATGGGGCTCAAGGGCCTCGAGCTGTCCTGCTCATGGGATATGGAGCCGATGTGGCACCCGTGCTGGGAGCCGCTATGGCAGGCGGTCAATGAGGTGCAGCTGCCGTTGCATTTCCACACCTTCCCGCAGATGCCGCAGCGCGTGCGCAACCAGCTGCCGCCGAGCATGCGGCGCCAAGCGCAATTCACCACGGTTGCCGGGTTCCAGATGAACCTGATCCAGATCATCGCCGCGATCATCGGCGCCGGGGTACTGGAGCGCTACTCGAACCTGCGCATCGGTTTTGGCGAGAGCGGCATCGGCTGGCTGCCCTACGCGCTCGACCGCATGGATTTCGAGTTCGAGGACCGCTTCCGCGACCTGATGAAGCTGAAGCCGAGCGAATACTGGCGCCGCCAGTGCCGCGCGACCTTCCAGTTCGACCGCATCGGCCCAAAGCTGATCGACGAGATCGGCCTCGAAACCCTGATGTGGGGCTCGGATTACCCGCATCCCGATGGCGTATGGCCGGAGTCGACGAAATACATCGAAGAACAGTTCGCCGGGCTTTCCGCCGATACGATCCACAAGATCACCTGCGAGAACGCCGCCAAGTTCTACGGCCTCATCAACTGACGGTTCACTCACTCGTCATCCCCGGGCTTGTCCCGGGGATCCACGTGGATGGCCGGGACAAGTCCGGCCATGACGAGACGGAAAGGAATTTGCCAAATGACCTATGACCTGCTGATCAAGAACGGCCGCATCGTCGATGGCTCGGGCGGGCCCTCATATCGCGGCGATGTCGGCATCAAGGACGGCAAGATTGTCGAGATCGGCAAATTATCCGGTCCGGCGGCACGCACGGTCGACGCCGATGGCCGCGTCGTCGCGCCCGGGTTTATCGACAACCATTGCCACTACGACGCGCAGGTCACCTGGGACCCGCTGTGCTCGTTCTCCTGTGACCACGGCGCGACGACCGTGATCTTCGGCAATTGTTCGCTATCGCTGGCGCCGGTGAAAAAGGACCGCAAGCAGCAGCGGCGGCTCAACGAGTTCCTCTCCTATGTCGAGGCGATCCCGATGGAGGTGCTCGACACGCTCGAATTCACCTGGGAGACCTTCCCCGAATACCTCGACGAGATGGACCGCAATCTCGGCGTCAACATCGGCAACCTGATCGGCCATACCGCCGTGCGCCACTACGTGATGGGCGAGGATTGCCAGAAGCGCACCGCGACCGACGACGAGATCGCTCAGATGCAGGGCTTGGTGCGCGAGGGCATGAAGGCCGGCGCGCTCGGGCTCAGCGTGTCGCGCAACCAGGGCCATTTCGACCCGCAGGGTGTCCACATCCCGGCGATCTGGGCCGACGAGAAGGAGATGTTCGCGCTCGGCGATGTGCTCAAGGAGTTGGGCACCGGCCTCATCCAGTCGGGCGGCGGCAACGGCGCGGAGATGAAGGACGCGCTGATGAGCCGCCTCAGCGAGGCGACCGGCCGCACCGTTGTCTACAACAATCTCGGCCAGACGATGCGCCGCCCCGGCCAGTGGAAGGCGCAGATGGAGCAGGTCAACGCGACGACGGCGAAGGGCATCCGTGCCTTCCCGATGTGCACGCCCAACCGCATCACCGACTATTTCCAGATGCGCAACACGCAGACCTTCCGCGGCCTGCCGGTGTGGCACCCGATCTGCCTGTCCTCGCCGGAAGACCAGCTCAAGGCCTATGCCGATCCGGAAGTCCGCCGGAAGCTCCACGACGAGGCCGTCGAGTTCAAGAGCGGCCCGGCGATCGGCATCTGCTCGACCTGGTGGGATTACATGGTCGCGCAGACCACTGTCCTCGAAAAGAACAAGTGGATGGAGGGTAAGACCCTTGGCGAGATCGCCAAGGCGCAGGGCAAGGGCGTCATCGACTGCCTGTGCGACCTGTCGATCGAGGAGAACCTCGATACCGGCTGGCTGCATGGCGAGAACAATGTCGATGACGCTGCCGTGGCGCAGATCCTCACTTACCCGAACGCGGTGATCGGCCTCTCCGATGGCGGCGCGCATGTCCAGTTCCAGAGCGGCTTCGGCTTCTCGACCCGGCTGCTCTCCGAATGGGTGCGCGAGAAGAAGGTCATGAGCCTCGAACAGGCGGTGCGCCGTCTGACCTTCGAGTCGGCGTCGATCTTTGGCCTCTACGACCGCGGCTTGCTGCGCCCTGGCATGGTCGCCGATGTGGTGATCTTCGATCCCGACACCGTGAAGCCGCTGCCGCTCGAAGTGCTGCACGACTTCCCGACCGGCGCCAAGCGCATCAAGGAGCCGGCGCAGGGCATCCACATGACCATCGTCAACGGGCAAGTGCTGATGGAAGACGGCAAGCACAGCGGCAATCTGCCGGGCCGCGTGCTGCGCAATTCCCACTACAAGGCGCACCACGCCTCGTAAGGCATTGTGTTGTAAGTGATAAAACGGGCGGCTCTTCACGGCCGCCCGTTTTTGTAACAGCGCCGTTACAACTTTTTCGAGCATAGATTAATATCTTAGCAATCTTATTCGCCAACCGTTTGGCTAGGCACGTTGCCACGATAGTGGAGACGCAGCATGGCCGATGGGCTGATGCAGCAACCGGTTGCCGGCTTCATCGCGGAGCTGCAGGGCTCCGACCCGCCGCTCCCCGAACGGGCCGAGTTCGCCCAACAGCAAACCTTCCTGTCGACGACCCTCGCCGAACGCGGCGACAAGCGGCTGGCATTGACCGTGGTGCTGCTGTCGGCGCTCGGCTTTGCCGTGGGGGCGCCATTCGCCACGCGGCCGCTGCTGCGGATCGACGCCTTTATCCCGGCCTATGAAGCCGCGCTGATCCTCATCGACATTATCACCGTCGTGATGCTGTTCGGCCAGTTTCGCGGCTCGCGATCGACCGCGTTGCTGGTGCTGGCGGCCGGCTATCTCTACGACGCGGTGTTGACCGTCACTCATGCGCTGTCGTTTCCCGGGGCGTTTGCCGCGACGGGTCTGCTAGGTGCCGACGCGCAGACAACCGCGTGGCTCTTCATGTTTTGGCACGGTGGCTTCCCGCTGTTTCTGATCGGATACGCGGCGCTCGGCGGCCGGAAGATGGCTGGCTCAGCCAAGAATGATGGGATCAACGGCGCCATCGTCGGGCTGACGATCGTTGCGACCGTCGCTCTGGGCATCGCAATGACCGCGCTCGCGGCCAATGCCGCCTCGCTGCTGCCGACGCTGATGGCAGGAAACACAACGCGTGGCATGTTGCATGTCGTCGTCGCGAGCATCTGGGTCGTGGGCATGCTCGCGGTGGTCGCCTTATGGCGCAAGCGGCCGCATACCGTGCTCGATCTGTGGCTGATCGTCGTCGCCTTTGCCTGGGTGTTCGATATCGGGCTCAGCTCGGTGTTTGATGCCGCGCGCTTCGATCTCGGCTTTTACGCGGGTCGAGCCTACGGCCTCTTGGCGGCGAGCTTTGTGCTCGGTGTGCTGCTGATCGAAACCGGCGGGTTGCACAGCCGGCTCGCCGCCGCAAAAGCGCTGCTCGACAATCACGCGCAAGGCCTGGAAGAGCGCGTGCGCCAGCGTACCGTCGAGCTCGAAGCGGAAATAACCGAGCGGCAGAAAACCGAAGCGCTGCTGCACCAGTCGCAGAAGATGGAAGCGCTCGGGCAGCTGACCGGCGGGCTGGCGCATGATTTCAACAATCACCTCGGCATCATCATCGGCAATCTCGACCTGCTGGGCGACGGCAGCACGCTGAACGCCGACCAGAAGGAGCTGGTCGACGAGGCGCTGACCGCGGCGTTCAACGGCGCCGAGCTGACGCGACGGCTTTTGGCCTTTGCGCGACGCCAGCCGCTGCGCCCGGCGCGCATCGAGGTCAACAAGCAGATCGAGGAGATCACCAAGCTGCTGCGCCGCACGCTCGGCGAGCGGATCGAAATCGCCCTCAATCTCGATGCGACGATCCCGGCGATCACCGCCGATCCATCGCAGCTCGAAACCGCGATCGCCAATCTTGCCAACAACGCGCGCGATGCGATGCCGAAAGGCGGGCGCCTCACGATCACCACGGGTGTCCGCTACCTCGACGCCGATTACGCCGCCGACCATGCCGAGGTGACGCCGGGCGGCTATGTGCTAATCGAGGTCAGCGACAGCGGCACCGGTATGGAGCCCGATGTGCTGACCCGCGTGTTCGAGCCGTTCTTCACGACCAAGGAGCCAGGCAAAGGCACCGGGCTTGGGCTCAGCATGATCTTTGGCTTCATGAAGCAGTCGGGCGGCCATATCAACGTCTACAGCGAGTTCGGTCGCGGCACGACGTTTCGTCTGTATTTGCGCCCCGAGGAGGCGCTGGCCGAGGAGAGCGAGGCGCCAGCGCCCGATGCCGCACGGCTCAACGGCGATGGCGAGCGCGTCCTTGTGGTCGAGGACAACGCAAAGCTTCGCACCGTGCTGGTGCGGCAGCTGCATGAGCTCGGCTATGTCACTAGCGAGGCGGGGAATGCGGCGGGGGCGCTGACGCTGCTCGACGCCGGCGCCGAGGTTGACCTGTTACTGAGCGATGTCGTGATGCCTGGCAAGATCGACGGGTACGCCTTGGCGCGAGAATTTGTCGGTCGGCGGCCGGGTGGCCGCGTGCTGCTGACCTCCGGCTTCCCGGGGACGAGGCTCGCCGAGCTCGACGAGCTCGGGGTCAATTTCCGGCTGCTCGATAAGCCCTATCGCCGGCAGGACCTCGCGCGGGTCTTGCGCGAGGTCCTCGCCGAGCCGGCGCCAGTTTGCTGAATATTGGCTGCTGACTACTGCTGCTGCGTCGCGTCGGGCGGCGGTGTCACGTCGCGGTAGTTGCGGCGCTCCGCCATGAACTGGTCGAATTCGCCCTTGTCCTTGGCCTGACGCAGGCGTTCGAGGAATTCGAGGAACTCGCGCTGCTCGTCTTCGAGCCGGCGCAGCGTCTCGGCGCGGTATTCGTCAAAGGCGCGATTGCCGCTTGAAGACCGCGCACCCGCGTCCTGAAAGCCCGGGCGCTGCCAGGAGCCGCGGAACCGCTCGGCGGCTTCCTGCATGCGTTCCATGCCGCGCTGCATCCGATCAAAACCGCGTTGCACGCGATCCATCTTACGCTGCCAGCGGTCGCCCGAACGGCTGTCCCATTGGCCGCCGTAATTGTGCCAGCATCCCATTCGCCCACTCCCGTAAAGAAAGCCCAGAATGATGAGTCCCACCGGCCAGCAGATGACAAAGCTGACAACGGTAATGGCGATCCAGCCGCCGCGGCCGAAATCGTCGATGCGATCAGCAAGGGCCATCGCCGCACCTATGTAAATGTTACTTACATTCACTTAGAGCGACGTGCCGGCAGAGTCAAGCGGGTCGCCAAGAGATTTTTGATCGGCGGGTCCACCGGGCTGTGGTTGACGGTTCGTTTAGCGACGAGAGTTAATTTTTCCGTCATCGGAACATGTAGACTGATCGCTCGTTCTGTCCCGCAGTGCGCCGAGCGACGATGAGTAGACGAGGAACCATGCATCAGCGTATCCGCAAGGCGGTGTTTCCGGTGGCCGGTCTTGGCACCCGCATCCTGCCGGCGACCAAGGCAATGCCGAAGGAGATGCTGACCGTGGTCGACCGGCCGCTCATCCATTACGCGGTCGAGGAAGCCAAAGCCGCCGGCATCGAGCAGTTCTATTTTGTGACCGGCCGCGGTAAAGGCGCGTTGGAGGACCACTTCGATGTCGCCTACGAGATGGAGGCGACCCTGCACGAACGCGGCAAAACCCCGCAGCTCGACGAGATGCGCGCCTGGCTGCCCGAGGCCGGACAGATCGCCTATACCCGTCAGCAGCGCCCGCTGGGCCTAGGTCATGCGGTGTGGTGCGCGCGGCATCTGGTCGGCAACGAACCTTTCGCGGTGCTTCTGGTCGACGATTTGATGGTCTGCGACCCGCCCTGCCTCAAGCAGATGGTCGACGCTTATGAGGAGACCGGTGGCAATGTCGTCGCGGTGATCGAGGTGCCGCGCGAGCACACCAACCGGTACGGCGTGCTCGACATCGTCGAGGACAAGGGGCGGCTAGTGCGCGCCAAGGGCGTCGTCGAAAAGCCGAACCCGGCCGCGGCGCCGTCGAACCTGACGATCATCGGTCGCTACATCATCCAGCCCGAGGTATTCAATCATCTCGGAAAGACCGGGCCGGGGGCCGGCAACGAAATCCAGCTCACCGACGGGCTCGCCGCGCTGATCGCCGACGGCCAGGATTTTCACGGGTTCCGCGCCGAGGGCCGGCGCTATGATTGCGGTGACAAGCTCGGCTATCTCGAAGCCAATATTGCGCTGGGGCTGGAACACCCTGAGCTCGGTGACGGCTTGCGCCGCATCCTGCAGAATTATCGCTAACCGTCGGCTTGGGGGCGCGCGATGGGGCACCGCTTCGACCCGGTGATCCTGCGCGAATACGATATTCGCGGCGTTGTCGGAAAGACGCTGTTCGCGGCCGATGCCGAAGCGCTCGGCCGTGCGTTTGCGGCGACCCTCGCTCGCTCTGGTGGCCGGCGTCTGGCCGTCGGGTACGATGGCCGGCTGACCTCGCCCGAGCTTGAAGCCGCGCTGGTCGAAGGGTTGGTCGCGGGCGGGGTCGATGTCGTGCGCGTCGGTCGCGGGCCGACACCGATGCTGTATTTCGCGGCCGCGATGCTCGGCGTCGATGGCGGCCTCATGGTGACCGGTTCGCATAATCCGCCCGATCACAACGGCTTCAAGATGGTCCTGGGCGGCAAGCCATTTTATGCCGAGCAGATCCAAGAACTTGGCCGCACGGCGGCTGCGCTCGGCGCGCCGGCCGGCCCGCGTGGACGGGTCGAGGAGCATGCGATCGCCGACGACTACCTGGCTCGTGTCGTCCAAGATTATGACGAGGGCCGCCCGCTGAGCGTCGCCTGGGATCCGGGCAACGGCGCGACCGGCGAGATCGTCAGCCGGTTGACCCAGTGTCTGCCGGGCACGCATTACCTGATCAACGCGACGATCGACGGGCGCTTTCCGGCGCATCATCCCGACCCGACCGTGGTCGAGAACATGCGGCAGCTGCAGGATGAGGTCGCGCGGCGCGGCTGTGATCTCGGCATTGCCTTTGACGGCGACGGCGACCGGATCGGCGTCGTCGACGCCAAGGGCCGCATCCTGTGGGGCGATCAGCTGATGATCGTGCTGGCGCGCGACGTGTTACAGCGCCATCCCGGCGCCCCGATCCTCGCCGACGTCAAGGCGAGCGACGTGCTGTTCGCCGAGATCGCGCGTGCTGGCGGCAAGCCGGTGATGCTGCCGACCGGGCATTCGCCGATCAAGGCGAAGCTCGGCGAGCTCAACGCGCCGCTTGCCGGCGAGATGAGCGGCCACATCTTTTTTGGCGACCGGTGGTACGGGTTCGACGATGCGATCTATGTCGCCGTGCGTCTCCTCGGCATCCTGGCGCGCAGCGATGAAAGCCTTGTCGAGATCGCCGACCGGCTGCCGACGATGTTCAACACCCCGGAGCTCCGTCTCGACTGCGATGAGGCGCGCAAATTCGCGATCGTCGCCGAGGTAGCCGAACGATTGCGCCAGCAAGGGGCAGAGGTCATCGACATCGACGGCGTGCGGGTCAAAAGCCCGGACGGCTGGTGGCTGGTGCGCGCGTCGAACACGCAGGCGGTTATCGTCGCGCGCGCCGAATCGGCGACCGAAGCGGGTCTTGTCCGGCTGAAGGCGGAAATTATCGCGCAGCTCGCGGAGAGCGGTCTGAGCGTGACGCTCGGCTGAGGAAGGCTAGCGGCTGGCCACCTTGACCGGCGCCTGCACCACCGTGCAATCGATGTGCTGCCGGTGCAACTCGCCGCAGGCCGCACGTGCCGCAGGCTCGGTGAAATAGAGCAGGCGGGCGCGGTAAGCCCGCTCGCGCGCTTCCGGCGCCAGAGTCTGCCACTGCTTGCCCCTGGCGAAGGCCCAACGGGACACCTCGCGCTCGGCCCGCTCGGCCGCCGCTTCGGCGCGATAGGCGCCGAGCTGGATGGCCCAGGCTTCGCGTGGCTCCGGTGTGGGTGTAGCGGCTTCCGCCTTGCCGACCGGAGCGAGATGGCTGAGCGCGGCACTGGCCACGGCAGCGACCGTTGACGGCGCCGATTGTGCCGGCGGCTGTTCGACGACCGCGGGCGCCGGCGGTGGCGCCATCGCGGTCGTAGCGACAGCAGCGAGCGAGGGCTGTGCTTGCGGCGCCGTCTGGCGCTGAGCGACCAGAACGTTCGGCTGACGGGCGACATCCCCGAACCCGAGATCGAGCAGCTGCGCCATGGCCTCGTCGCGGCTGCGTACCGAGCGGCCACCGAGGATCACGCCAATCAGGCGATGACCGTTTTGCACCGCTGAGGTCGCGAGGTTGAAGCCGGATGCCTCAGTGTACCCGGTCTTGATGCCGTCGGCGCCAGGATACCAGCCGAGCATATGATCGTGGCCGTTGACCGTCGCGCCGTTGAAATCGAACTTGGTGACCGCGAAATAGCGGTATTCGCGAGGAAAATCGCGGTAGAGCGCCAGCGAAAGACGGGCAACGTCACGCGCCGTCGTCAGCTGTTGCGGATCGGGGAGGCCGGACGCGTTGTCGTAATGCGACCGGGTCATGCCGAGCTGCTGTGCTTTCTGGTTCATCAGCTGGGCGAAATTGGCTTCGCTGCCGCCGCCGAGTCCCTCGGCCAGCACGGTCGCGGCGTCATTGGCGGATTTGGTGACGATAGCGAGGATGAGGTCGCGCACCGTGACCCCTTGGCCCGGCTGAAGGCCAAGCCGCGACGGGGCCTTCGTGGCCGCCGCCTCCGAGACGGGCAGTGCTTGATCGAGCCTCAGCCGCCCCTGATTGAGCGCCTCGAAGGTCAGATACAGCGTCATCATCTTGGTGAGCGACGCCGGATAGGTGACCGCGTCCGGGTTCAGTTCCCGCAGCACCTGCCCGGTCTCGGCGTCGAGGACGATCGCCTCATAGATCGGGCCAGCCGGTCCCGCGGCTAGGCGCGCAGCGCCGGCCGGCGCTGACACGGCTCCGAAGACGAGCGAAAAAATGGCGCCGAAAAATGCAAGCCGCCGTATTCGGCAGCCGCGACCACGCAGCAGCATCAACTGAGCCGACACGTTAACCCCCGCCCCTGAGCGAACGCTACATACTCCCCCGGCCTTCATCAGGCCGCGAGAACGGTAAAAAAAAGATGAAACCTTGTCAAAGTCGGCGATTGCATGGGTGAACCCGGGAACCGGCAGAGAAACGCGTGGCGAGCGAAATTATTCGCCGCGATATCGCCAAACATTGACCCGCGGTTGCCGTCGGCGGACCCGAAAGACGCGAGACATGGCCGCCGGGAGGCGTGAGATCATTGTGCGTCGCACAAAAATCGATTGACTGCCGGCTACATCTCCTTATCTAAAGTTCTTGTGCATCGCAGCAATTGATATTCGCGAGCGGGGTCGAGATGAGCGACAACAAGCGGTCCAAGACCAAACGTGCGGCGGCAGCGCCGCAAATCGTTGAGAAAACCGCGCAAGCGCCCAAGCCAGTCGAAGCGGTTCCGCCCAAGCCGGTCCCAGTGGCGCTGGCCAAACCATTTGAAGCGACGCCTAAGCCGATCGCAGTGGCGCCGCCCAAGCCAGTCGAAGCGGCTCGCCCCAAGCCGGTGGCAGTGACGCAACCCAAGCCGATCGAGGCGCCGCCACCCAAGCCAATCGAAACGGCGCCGCCCAAATCGGTCGAGGTACTGCCGCCCGAACCGATCAAAGTGGCATTGGCGGAAGCGTCAGCGCCGATGCCAGAACCGAAAGTGGCGTTGCCGGTACCCATGCCCGCACCGCCGCGCAGCAGCGAGCGCTGGTTCGCCGCGTACAGCGCGACATTGGCCTCGATCAGCGAATCGCATGCAGCAATCGCTTCGGACGCTGCGGCGCTGAGCCTGGAGATGACGGGGTTGACCCAGTCGTATCTGACCGCGGCCGGCGACAGCGTGGTGGCGTTCTTTACCGCGCGCAGCCTGGTTGATGCGGTCGAGGCGCAGCTCGGCTTCGCGCGGCGTAGCATCGATATGCTTGGTGGCGGCTCGAATCGGCTTGGCGAGCTTGGTCTGCGCCTCGCCGATGACGTTGCGAAGCCGGTGTTCCACTCGTTCGCTGCCGGCTAGATTTCGGCGCGAATTGCCGCAACGCGGCGGGGCATAAGCGAGTCCCTGCGGCGGGTTCTTGTTCCGCCGCCCCGATTGCGGGAAAGTTCGCTCGCAATCGGGGGAGTGCTCATGTGGCTTGACTGTTTCCGCGCGTCGCGTCCGATCCTCGCGGCGGTGTTTTGCGGCGCGCTCGCGATCGGCGGCAACAGCGGCGGGGCGAAGGCCCAGATCGGTCCGAAATCGGTCGAGCTGATCGATCGGTTGTGCGCACAGACATTGCGCACCAACGAGGAGGATCGGCTCTACGGCGTGATCAGCCTCTCGGTGCGCGCGACGATCAGCTATCGCGGCGGCGAGTTCCAACGCAACGTGATCGACGACGCGGTGCAGAATTCGCTCGATGCGCTGCTCGCTGCCTGCCCGAACCTCACCGCGGCCGAACCGGCGAAGCGGGTCAACATGGCCGTCAACGTGATCAGCGACACCACCACGAAGCTGCTGAGCAATGCCACGGCGGCGCGCAAGGCCGGCGACAAGAACAGCGCCTATTTGAAAAAACCGGCGGGCAAGAACACCGCCGCCGATCTCTCCGAGGAATTGTCGTCGCAAGAGATCGACCAGTGGCTCAATTCGATGCCGCCGCGCGAACGCGCGTTGTCGCTGTTCCTCTACGCCTCCAATGTCACCCCCAGGGACATCGCCGAAGCGGTCGGTGAGAAGCCGGGCTCGATCGTCCAGCAGCTCGGTGCCAGCAAGGCCGACCTGCTACATATCTTCGACGAGAACTGGGAGGAGCCGCTCAGCGGCCCGAACGCCGAGCCGGCGATGAAATACACCGAGAGCGGTGACGGTCTTCAAGCGGCAATGGCGTCCACCGAAACGCAGGCATCCCTGCCGGCAGCTGGCTCGCCGTCCGCCGAAACGAC
>Ga0210398_10000220_pt1 | contig 70768 bp, 59 predicted proteins | sample IncBWC4OmetaG_FD_161047 | JGI IMG/M metagenome (GOLD analysis project Ga0210398, IMG submission 161047) | Forest soil microbial communities from Barre Woods Harvard Forest LTER site, Petersham, Massachusetts, United States - Inc-BW-C-4-O | ecosystem: Environmental > Terrestrial > Soil >... | reverse complement strand
CTTTCGTTGAGCGCTTCGGAAATCATGATCTGATGCTCGCCATCCATCAGATAAAGCGGAGCGGATTCCTGAAGAGTGATGCCGACGCCGAGTTCAAGTTCGGGCATGGAAGAGCGGCGCATCAGTTCGTTGTAGCCGCGAACGATTTCGATCATTTCGCGGGCGAGAACGCAGGCCCGACTGACAGCGAGTTCGGGTTCTCCGGAGCGCTCGAGGATGGCGAGGATAATGGCGTCGCCTTCGAGAAAAACCTTTTGCGCTCCGTATTTGCTCAGAAGTTTGTTGACCGGAGCGTAAAAATTCAGACTGAAATATGAGGCCGGGTTCAGGCCTTTTTCCATTAGCGTGCGGGTGAGGCGGGTGGAGTCGCGAACGTCGGCTTTGATGACGACGTGGCGCAGGACGCGATCTTCTTCGGGCTGCTGCTGCTCATCGGGCAGGAGAAATTCGTAGAGCGTTCCATTGACGCGGGAAAGCTCGCGAAGTTTCTCGGTGGTGGCGATGTTGATGGAGTCGAGAGCGGCAGTCAGGGTTTCAAGGCGGCGCAGGTCACGGTGGTAGTGAGAAAAATCCTGAAGAAAACGGGCCGCAACCTTGGCGCGCTCGGCGCCGCGGCATCCGGCGACCTTGGCGACGGCGGCGTAGAGGCTGTTGGGCGAGAGCTTGCCATGCTCCTGAATCATGCGCTCGACGCGGTCGCATTCGGGACGCGAGATGAGAGCGTTCTTGAGCTGCTGGGGATTGATGCGCGGCGCATATTCGCTGAGCAGCGGGACGGTGTGATATGAGGCGATGACGCACTCCATGACCTGCTCGTCTTCGAGCAAGCGCACCCATTTTGCGAGCCGTTCAGTGCGAGCCAGGCCTTCGGGAGTGGATTCGTCGGGCGTGCCCGAGCCGACGATGGCGTGAGCGTTCTCCGGAACGCAGAGCCAGGAATCGATGGTCTCAGTATTTATTTCCTCGCCGTAGAGCGAACGCATGAAATTCCAGACAATATCCTGGAGGCGCGGGTAGCGGTCATTGTCGCGCTCCCAGTTGCCGAGCATGACGTAGTGTTCGGCGCAGAGATAGTCGTCGCGGCCGTCTTCAGAAAAGGCCAGCCGGTTTACGAAGACGCCATAGCTTGCGAGCGCTGTGCCGGTGTTCTTGTTTTCGGACGCGGCGGCTCTGCCGGATTCGTTTTCGGCTGAATCGGCCGGGTTGTGCGTCGTCTGGTTGGCTGGGGCTTCGCCGAAGAAAGATCGGCGGGTGCGAGCGAGGGTTTCTTTTTCGATCTCGCGAATGGTTTCGAAAAGATCCTGCCCGGTCTTGCGCAGAATGATTTTTTTTCGGACCTGAAAGGCGGCGACGCGCTCGCGATACTCGACGGCTTTGCCATGACGAATGCCTTCGTAGTTCTTGAGCAGGACGCGGCAGCGCTCGAGAGCCTGCGCGAACTGCTGGTGCATTTCGGTGCGCAGAAATTTGATGATGGCGAGGCGCGCCAGCAAGTCGATGGAAACATTCTCGTCTTTTTTGGAGCGGTTGAGCGCGGCGAGATGCAACTCGGTGAGCAGCGGTTTCCAATCGGATTTGTCGGGGGCGTTGCGGGTGGGAGTCGCGGCGACCCGCATCCAGGAAGGTCCCTGATTGCGGGGCTGGGCTTCGGCGGCGAGCAGGCCCTCCAACTCTCCGTAGCGCACGATCAGGCGCATGATGTTGGCGCGTGCGGCTTCGATAAATCGCGGACTTAAGGCGACATCGTGGCGCAGGTTATCGACGCCAACGGAGATGCCTTCCAGGGTAAGCGACGGCGTGTTGCGCATCAACTCGGGCAACGGCTGTTTATCCGGTTGCTTGCCCAGGCGGAAGATGGGAAGTCGTGGCATCGTAAGAGCTTGAAAATTATTGGAAGTCGCTGATTTGCCAGTGCATATCGAGGCTAGCATGGGGGCTGGGATGGCTAAAGTTACCTAGGTTATCGGGGGGGGCGCGGGAGCCACGCGGCTAGTTTTATGAGCAGGGCATAATAAGTGTGTACGGCGCAGAAGACAGTTGGTGCTTGGGCGAAAGCAGTTTCCGCCGCAAGCCTACTGCATGGCCGTTTTTCGCCGATGCACGGAGCGGTATCGCGCTAATCGATCTTCCAAAGCAAAGCATGGCCGCGTTAGCAGGCCAGGTGGTGCACCCAGAAAAATGGCTTCGACGCTGAACAACACGAGGGGCAATACTTGTGGCAGGCAAGCGATTCGGCGAAGGAAAACTCGTTCTTGCGACACCTCAAGCAATGCGGCTTTGAAGCTTACAAGCTTGACTGACATCATTCGTGATTATGTCGTCAATTTTCAGCCTGAACACGAGCAAGAAATGATGTGGTTCCGTAACCAAGCTTCGTTTGAAGAGGCATTGAATCTCGCTGCCCAAGCTCAAGATGATATGGGGCGTCGCTACTCACACCAGAGGAGAATCAAACTCCAGTCGATCGCAAATGCGACCAGGGCGCTCGCAGATGCACATGACGATCTGCGAAACTGTCCCTCGTTTCACGAATTGTGGAACCTTATTGGTTCTTGCCTCGACAAAGTCAAAGGCGTCCGTGAACTGTACGTATACGATTGTGCTTCTCGATTAGGTGCTTACCTGGGACTGCAACCGCAGAAGGTTTATCTGCATGCAGGTACTCGCGAAGGAGCGAAGAATCTCGGCCTCCTGTCCCAAAAAGACGCTCGGCCGCAGTGGTTGGAACCAACCGAACTATCTCCGGCGCTGCGAAGTCTGCCGCCAACAGACGTCGAAAATCTGCTCTGTATTTACAAGAGTGAACTGGCACGCCTTAAGTGATGGAACGATTCACAGCCCATGATGTACGTTCCACTCCCAGATGTCCTCAGTCTCCAAAGCTCCATCTGGTAACGCCCAAAAGACTTCAATTTTGATTGATTATTGACTTTTCGTTCTTGCCGGTTCGAACTCGTCGCCCTTTTGCCAGCCCACGAGGCGTGACAGGCTTGCTGCTTCCCAGCCTAGCGCGAAGCCGAAGCGGGCCATGGCGGCGTCTCCGACGAAATTCATCTCGGGATGGTATTCGTCGCTGGGCTGGTGGTAGTGCTTTTCTACGTACTCTTTATTTTTGCTGTCTCCCCAGGCGGCGTCGTGGCCTTTGAACTTCAGCCCTTCGTTGATGGAGAACGATGGAATGCCGACACGGGCGAGGCTGAAGTGGTCCGAGCGGTAGTAGTGGCCGGCTTCGGGGCGCGCATCTGGCCGAATCGTTAGTCGAAATTCTTTCGCGGTTGCCTGCACCCAGGGATAAAAAGTTGTGCGCTCTGCGCCGGAGACTTCGACATCTTCGGGCTCTCCGATGGGCTGAACGGCGTCGAAGTTGAGATCGAGCGCGATCTTCCCCGCCGGGATAGGCGGATGCTTGCCTAAATATTCCGAACCGAGAAGTCCTTGTTCTTCCGCCGTTACTGCAGCGAAGATCACCGATCGCTGCGGACGGTCTTTGGCGACGCTGAAGGCGCGAGCAAGTTCGAGGAGAATGCCGCATCCGGTGCCGTTGTCAACGGCGCCGTTGTAGATGTTGTCTCCGGGCATGTCAGGGCGGACGCCGAGATGGTCATAATGGGCGGTGTAGATGATGGCTTCGTCCTTCATTTTGCGATTGGAACCGGAGAGCATGGCGACTGCATTCGTCGATTCGAAGTTGCGGACTTTGCTAACCATGCGTGCTTTTAATTTCGCATTGAGATTCACCGGATGGAAGTCGCGCGAGCGCGCGTCGGACATGAGCTTTTCGAGATCGAGGCCGGATGCGGCTACGAGTTTTTTTGCGACATCGAGTTGCACCCACGAGGCTACTTTCAGCGCGGGGCCTTCGAGCTTGAGATAGGACTTTTCGCCGGAGTTCGAGTTGCGGACGACCTCCCACGGGTAGCTCGCCATGTCTTCCCTGTGAATGAGGATTACGCCGGCTGCGCCTTTGCGCGCGGCTTCTTCGTATTTGTAGGTCCAGCGTCCGTAGTAGGTGAGGGCTTTGCCTTTGAAGAAATTGGGATCGTCGGAGGGCGGTTCGTTGACGAGCATGAGCAGGACTTTGCCGCGGACGTCTACGCCTTTGTAGTCATCCCAACGATATTCGGGAGCTTCGATGCCGTAGCCGACGTAAACGATGTCGGCGTCGACATCGGATTGCGGCTGCTGGGTTTGGTCGTAGGCGACGTATTCATCGAGCGGTTTGAGATCGGTAGCCGCGCCTTGTTTCGGGAGCAGCGTGAAGCGGGTTTCGGGCAGAGTGGTGATTCCAACGAGGGGGACTTTTTGCAGGTAGCTGCCGTTATCGCCGGCGGGCTTGAGCCCGTACTCGGCGAATTGCGTGGCGATGTATTCGGCGGCAATGTCGCCGCCACGCTGGCCGGTGCCGCGGCCTTCGAGCAGGTCGGAAGAAAGAAAGCGGACGTGCCAGCGAATGTGCTCGGGATCGATGGTCTGCATGGCGGCGAAGGCGGCTGGGGGCATGCGGACGGAGATGGGTTCGTGCTTGGATGGAGTGGGGACCGGCGCGGGAACTGGGTTTGCGGGGGCTGCTCCCCAGGCCAACGCACTCAACCGCAAGATGCAGGTGAAGACGAAAAAGGCTCGAACGATCAGGCGCATAAATGAGCAATCTCCCAACGGCCGTTTGCGGCCCTGGAAAGTACCAGTAACCCTGATGGTAATGACTGTGATGTTAAGAACTTTAGAGAATTGTAATCGATGATCGGCGTTGATTCGCGGGTACGACCGTGCACCAGAGGGTAACTGCAGGAATTACGAACAGACGGAGGGGTGGTGAACTTTCGTGAGCGGGCGTTTGCGGATGCAAGAAGATGGCGTGGCAGAAGGCTTCCGAACGAGCTTATTCGGTTGGCTATGCCACCGGCGCGCCTAATGTGATGTTGCCCGCGACCGCGGGTTCAGTTCTTCGAGCTTCAGCCGGCGCGGAAATCGCGAACGTCTTCCGAGGGCTGGAACAGGGCTGCGGGCGCGGTGTTTCCGGCCTCGGCCATTTTGCGGGAGATTTCTTCGAAATCTTTTTTCAGCCAGCCGACGCTGGAGAGTTCGATCTCGCCATCCTGCGCGACCCAGAAAACGGTGGGGACGTTGGTGAGTCCGTAGGCGTTTGAGATGGGATAGGTGTGCGCTTCGTCAAGCAGGATGGGGAAGGTTACGCCGAATTCCTTTGTAAAGGCGGCCGTGTCTTTAGCGTCGTTCTGCGAGATGCCTACGAGTTTTACTTTGTTGCTGCCGTAGGCTTTGTATAGCCGTTCGAAAAATGGGAATGCGTACTGGCAGGTGGGGCAGGAGACTTTGAAGAATGCGAGAACTACCGGGCCACTGGCTAATTCATCGCGCAGGGTAAAGGGCTTGGCTTCTAGAGATTTGAGTTCGAATTCTGGGGCTTTCGTGCCCGGGATTAGTGCTGCCATGGATCGTCCTCCGGTGTGAAGGGAAAAGATGTTTTGCAGCCAGCGCATGCTTGACTTCGGTTCTCACTTCATTTTAGTTGAAGTTCGGAGTTTCGCAGGGACGGTAGCACCTTGAAAGTATCCGGAGTGGCGCAGAATTTTTCGAGCGAGGCCGGTTAGCGCGACGGCGTTGAGTTTGCCGACGGAGAACCACTTGCCGTTGCCCGGTTCTTGGCGATGATCGCGCCAAACTCTGACGGTGTAATCCGTCACGGTGATGGAGTGGCGCAGCGTCAATGCGGGTTTGGCAGCGCCATTTTTTCCAGTTATTTCCGGCAACTCCCACATGCCGGCCATGAGCGATGCATTGCGGGGGCGCTGCACAAGGAAGACCTTTCCCGGAATTTCTTTCTGGCCCCGGCATCGTAGTGCGTAGTCGATCTGGCGCTTCTTTTGTGCGGGTGATTTTTCGCCGGAGGGCAGTTCACCGCGCGTTGCGCATAGTCCGACCACCGGGCAGGCCAAACATGCTGGAGTGCGCGGCGTACAGACGGTCGCGCCGAGTTCCATCATGGCTTGATTGAAGTCGCCGGGGTGTTGCGGGTCTAACAGATCGTTGGCGGCCCGCCACAATTGTTCTCCGGAGATTCGTTCGCCCGAGATTCGTTGCAGGACGCGCTCGACGTTGCCATCGACTGCAGCGGCCGGCTCACGGAAAGCGATGCTGGCGATCGCTGCGGCGGTGTAGCGGCCGATTCCGGGGAGATCGCGCAGGCGCGCGGCGGTCGTGGGAAACTTTCCCGCGTGTTCGCGGACGATGACTTTCGCAGCGGCGTGGAGCGTGCGGGCGCGGCGATAGTAGCCGAGGCCGCTCCAGGCGGCGAGAACGCCGGCCTCGCGGGCAGCGGCTAATTTTTCGATCGCTGGAAAGCGGCGCAGGAACTCATGGTAGTACCCGATTACGGCGGCGACCCTGGTTTGCTGGAGCATAATCTCGGAGAGCCAGATACGGTAGGGATCGCGGCTTTTGCGCCAGGGCAGGTCGCGCGCGTTCGCGCTATACCAGGCGAGGAGCTTGCGGCGGAATGCTGATGGTGCCAATTTCTCGAGCACTGTAAAGTTGGTGGCGCGCTCAGTTGAATTTAACAAACGCCGCAAGTCGCACAGAAGATCGCCTAAGTGAGCCCGGACTCGATAAACGGATTTCGCACTCGAACCGTACCATACCAGCGGCCATGCTCGAAATCTTCGGAAAGAATCTCGCCGATAGCGTAGCGCTCGGCGTAGGCCCAGAGGTGGGCATCGAACCATCCCATGCGATAGGCCGCCATGCCGCGAAGCGCGGTCCGGAAGACATGCTCGTCCGGAAAGAGCAGTGGAAACTGGACCATGTATTCCTCGACCTGACGGGTGGCGGCTTCATGAGTCATCAGGGGCGCAGAGCCTCGGCGCTTTCTGGTTGCCACACTTACAAACTCGAGGAGCGCCTGATGGGGGATGCGCAGGTCGCCGGACGCTGCGCCGCGGCGGAGCAGGCCGGTGGCGGCCGAGCGCTTTTTCGAGTCGCGCGGGTCGCAACGGTAAACCAGAATATTAGTATCGACGAGGGAGGCCACGGGGCGGTTCGTACAGTTCTTCGCGAGTCCAGCCGCGATTCTGGCGCGTGATGCGCGTACCCTCGGATTTCGCGTCTTTCAGTTGACCTGCCTGAAGTTTTTCCAGCCACGCGGTATTCGCGTCGAAGAGGGCCAGGCGTTCCCTGGTTGTCAGCTCGTTGCCAGCTTTGGCTTTGCGGCGGGCGAGTTCGACGCGGATGCTTTCGCCGGAGGGTATCCATTCGAGTTCGTCGCCGGGACGGATGCCATATTGGTCGGCGATGGCCTTGGGCACCGTGAGTTGGAGCTTGGATGTGACCTTCGCCATATCCTTACTCTAGCAAGGATTGTATCCTTACTGCAAGGGCTATGAAATCGTGGCGGGAATAATCCGACGAACGTTTAGGCCCGTCCGGACGGCGATAGAATAGTTCGTACGAGGTGATTCGTGATCGACCATGAAAAGCTGGGACGGGGCCGGATGTGGGGCTATTTGGCGGGGGTGGTTATTTTCGCGGCTGTTGTCGCGTGGAAGCTGGTGATGCGGTAAGCGATGAAAATCGGGAGCGCGATTGCACTGGTGATCGCGGCTGCGGCATCGCCTTGTCTATTCGTATCCCTCCATTGACCCTCGGCGGTGGAGCACGAAATAATAACTTAGCGCAATTCCAGCAATGGCCTGAGCCATTCACGCGGAGCCGCGAGGAACATTATGGACGACTTCAACCGCAAAGTAGAGGACGCTTCGGCACGGGTGAGCAAGACGGTGGCCGACGCGGCGGAACGGATCGAGAAGGAGATTCCGGAGTTCATCAAGTATTTGAACGACGAGGTCGTGCCTGCGGTACGGCAGCATTCGACCAAGGCTCTGCGGGTTGCCAGCACCAAGCTCAACGAACTGGCCGACTACATGGAGCAGCAAAAAGCGGCGCGTAAGTGAGCATGGGCCGTTCCAGCATCTTACGGGTTCGCGGTTGCGATTTTTTCTGGCTGTCGGCTGGGCGGTTCTTCCGATTTAGTCTTCCCCTCGCTTCGCCGCTCATTCTTTGCCCGCTTTTTTTTCTTTCCGCATGCGGGCATTCGAAGCAGGCGCGCGTGGATGTTCCGCCTCCGCCACCTCCCAGTTCGGAATCTACGACTCCAACTCCGGGTACGCGGCCGGAGGGGGCGGCGAAGAACGATCGCTTGCCGGATGAGACTGGCGCCGATCTTGCCGAGCCGACGATTCCGGCGAGCGCTGTGCCGATTGCAACAGAGACGGGGCTGGCGAGCTGGTACGGGCCGCCTTATCACAACCGGCGCGGGTCGAATGGGGAGATCTATAACATGCATGCGATGACGGCGGCGCATCGCACGCTGCCGCTGGGTTCGATTGTGCGCGTGACGAACTTGAAGACGGGGCACCGGGCGCTGGTGCGGATTACCGACCGTGGTCCGTTTATCCCCGGGCGCGTCGTCGATCTGTCTTTGGCGGCGGCAAAAAAACTGGATGTTTATTTGCCAGGCATAGCGGAGGTGAAGATCGAGGTGATGGAAACTCCGGCCCCGCTGAAAGCAGGCGGGAAATGGGCAGTGCAGATTGGCGGATTTCCGCATGAGCAGGCGGCCGACAAGCTGGCCGATCATTTGAAGCGGCGCTATCGGACGGCGAAGGTGCAGAGTTTTCCGAGTCCGGCGGGTGACTGGTGGATAAGAGTGCGCGTGCTGGACGACGATCGGGAGCGGGCGGAAAAGCTGGCGGCGGAGACGCACTCGCCGGATGGCTCGGTGTTTGTGGTGCGGCTCGATTGAAGAGCCTAACCGGGCAAGCGATCCCCGGCGTTAATGTTTTCTGTAAAATCCAATCATGAGCGATGCTACCGGTGATTGCCTTTTCTGCCGCATTCTTAGAGGCGAGATTCCTTCCAAAAAAGTTTATGAAGACGACTCTGTTTATGCATTTGAAGATATCGATCCGAAGGCGCCGACGCATGTGCTGGTGATTCCGAAGCGGCATTTTGCCGGATTGAAGGAAGCTGCGGCGGAAGATGCCGAGGTCATTGGGCGCTGCCATTTAGCGGCAGCGGTGATTGCGCGGCAGCGCGGCATCGAGAAGGGGTACCGGACGGTTTTGAATGTCGGTCCGGAGTCAGGGCAATCGGTGTTTCATCTGCACGTTCACTTGATTGGCGGCAGGAAGCTGAGCTGGCCGCCGGGATAGCGGCATTGGTCAGTCGGTAGTTGCCGGTGCTCAGGCGCCGGTTCCGAGACGAATTACCGATGTCTCGCCTTCCCTACTGTACGACCGGATTTTCTTCTTCGGGTGCTCCGTGGCGGCGCAATAGTTGCGGCAGGTTCTGCGAGAAGGCGGAACGCGGCAGGACCATGTCGCAGCCTACTTCATGGGCTTTCTGCTTCAGATCTCCCTGCACGTGGGAGAGAAATCCGATAATCGAAGTTCCCTTCTTCAGCTTTGACTTCAACTTCGGAATCAGCGTCAGCGGTTTCGCGTTAACGTTGTTCAAGTCGAAGATGATGAGCGACGGCTTCTCTTCGCCGTTGCCGTTCTGCAGAACGCGGTCGGCGAAATCTTTGTCGTTCTTCACGAATTCAACCTTGACGTTGAGCTTGCGCGCGGTTTCCTGAATTTTCGTGGCGAAGAAAAGATCGTCGACGAAGGCAAAGATGCGCGAGTTGGCGTCTTCGCGGGCGGGCAGAGGTTCGGGATCGGGGGGCGTGAAAGAGGCGCCGAAGCCGGGACGACTGCCGCGACGGCCTCCGCCACCCTGGCCGTTGTTGTTCCCGGCGAGCGCGGCGCGGTAGCTGTGATCCATGGGAGCGGTGTAGATGCCGTCTTGATTATGGCGGGCCTGGGCGCTGCCGGGGCGCTGACCGCGTTGATTGCTGTGACGGCGTCCGCGACGCCGACGACGTCCACCTCCTCCGCCTCCGGAGGGTCTTCCTGGTCCTGCGTTCATAGTCCTCTCATTACTGCGCGTTTGGTGTCATGCGCGGGAGTTGCAAAAATATTGCGATTTGGAAATTTCATTGGTTGCGAAAGGCGCGGCCAGCGTTGGCATGGGCGCTCGATCGGCTTTCGTATTCTTCGTCCGCTTCGCCCGGCTTGCGTCCGACGGCGAATTGATCCGTGAGTATGGAAACACTCCGTGTGCGAGTGAGTTTTGGGCGGGAGTCAATTATGAGCGCAACCGCCGATGTCCGCTAAGCTCGTGACGCAAATCCGTACTGTACGAAAAATCTAAAATGATGCGTTTCGTTTCCGTGATCCGTTGTCGGAATCCGTCGCGCCGCCGGGAACGGCCTGGGGCGCGGAAGGCCTACGCGGGAACGTGGCCAATGAGAACAGGTTAATGGTAACCCGCCCGTCGCTGGCGCGCAAGGGCGTAGCCCGGCCGCTTTTGCACAGGAGGACAGGGTCGGAAGGTTCCGGTTCGGTTCAGGCCGCCGAGCAGAGAATTCGGCAGCAGTGAAATTTTGAGAGAAACGATGCCTGCGTTGACGGAGTCCCCTCGCCCCTCTGGTGAAAACGCAGGATTTCGAGATGACGCCTAGCCACAGTTGAGGCGGCGCGCTACTGCGCACCTACGCTCAAGTGAATCGGGAGCGAGCCGGTTATGGGTACGGCTCCGCCGGTGGTGGCATTGATGGTGACGGTGTAATCGCCGGGAGGCGTGCCGGCATTAGGGAGACTGCTGGGGCCGACGTTGCTGGTCGGTACCTTTTTTCCGCCGCAGGCGCCGAGCCAGAGGGTTGAAAGTCCCAGAACAATGATCAGGCTAAACAGGCGCACGGTGCGGGCTCGCGGACGGAGGCAGAGAAGTCCGAATATTCCGGGAAGCAGCGCAGCGTAAAAGATGCGGGTATGGCTTAGCGGAGCGTGCTCGAGCTTCGTCGTGACCGGTGTTGTGACAATATTCACGGTCACGGTAGAGGCGGTGGTTGGCTGACCGTTATTGACGATGCAGGAGATTTCCGCGGTGACTGGAATTCCGGAACAAGTGTAGGTGAGGGGCAGGATGGTGGTGCCGTTGCCGGGACTGAGAAATCCGGTCTGGCTTTGAACCGTGACCAGAATGTTATCGGTTCCTCCGACGCCGACCGGGAAGGTGGCGGCGGTGGTGGAGAGAGTGAAGCTTGCGGTGGTCTTGCTCACGGTGAGGCCGACGCTGGCGGATGCGTTGTTTGCGGTGATGGTGACGGTCTGCGCTCCGGCGGGCAGCGCCATGTTGGCGGCGGTTGCGATGGTGACAACGGTCGTGGCGTTGTTGGTGCCGTCAAAATTTACGCTGGCGGGGCTGAAGCTGCAGGTTGCGCCTGTGGGCAGACCGGTGCAACTGCCGGGACTGAAATTCACGACCATTCCGGTGGAACCGGCGATGGCAGAGATCGTCAGGGTGAAGGATGCGGACTGGCCCGCCGAGGCCGAGACGGTTGTTGGAGTGGCGGTGAGCGCAAAGTCGGGATCGAGGGAAGCGGCCCATGCGAGCGCGAGTTGGTTGGCATCGACGGAGCCGAGGCCTGTGACCTGATCGTATCCGGCTGTGGCGCTGAAACCATATTGATGAGAGGCCGCGGGGCAGCCGGTGCTGCCGGCAGTGCACGGCACGATGTTGTTTCCCGTAGTTATGTCGTGGAATGCGGCGGGATTGCTGACGGACAAGCTATAGAGATTGGGATTGATATTGCCCGATCCCGATAAGCCGAGATGCTGGTTGATGAGGGCGAGAATTCCGGCGAAGGTGGGGGCGGCGGCGGAGGTGCCACCGACAGCGGCGAAGTCTCCTCCCTGACCGGTGCGAAAACCATCGGTACAACTGGCCACGACCGTGCCGTTCGCGCCATCTTCAGAACAGAAAAGATAAGGATCGTGCTCGGGCGAGGCGTTCAGGGCAAGATCGGGCACGTCACGCTTTCCATCGTTGGGAACGCCGGTCCCGGTTTGCCATGAAGGTTTCGCGAAGAAGGTGCTGGCGCCGCCTCCGGATGCGGAAATGACTCCGCCGGGCTGTGCGAGTTCTTCGGCGGTGTCGTTCCAGCCTTCTCCGGGAATGTAGGAGAGCGCGGAGGAGAGCGTGTCGTTGCCGCCGGTGGTACCGCTCCAGAAGGTGGTGGCAGGGGCATTTCCACCTGCAACGGTGGCGGAGGGGTCGCCAGTAAATTCTGTGCCGCCCATGCCGGTCACTTCTGGAATTGCGGCGGGAATGTCAACGGCGAGGCCATGCGTTGCCGAGGTCACCTGGAAATCGCAATCGGCTGCGCCGTCGTCGCCGGAGGCGGAAAGAACGGTTTGGCCCTGGGAGTTCGCTTGCTGGATCCATCCCTGCATGGTTTCCGCTTCGGCGACGCCGATGGCGGATTCGCAGTTGCCATAGCTGTTGCTGATAATGGGCGCGATGTCCTGATCGATCGCGTATTGCAGAGCGTCGAATGCGCCGGATGTGCGGGTAGCGCAGGTTTCTCCGGTATCTACGCCTGCATAGACGAGGGTGATGCCAGCATTTTTGGCGACGGCTCCGGACCATTCGACATCGAGATCGGACTCGCCTTCGTCGCCGGGGCAGCGAGTGGAGTTTCCGGTGCCGGGTTCGAGCAGCAGCGTGGGAACGTTGACGGGCAATCCGGCGGCGCTGCGGAAATTTGCCACGTCGTTGAGGCTGATGGAGCTTTGTCCGGTGAGCGCGATTTTTTGCCCGCTGCCGTCAGTGCCCACGTTGTAGAGCGGCTGCACGTCATAGATGGTGGCGAAATCGCCGGGTGCGACGAAATGATCACCGGAAATATGCGAGGTGTATTGCGGTTCGGCGGTTATTTGGCGAACGATGGAATGCGGCCTGGGCTGAAAATTGTTCAGGTGGTGGACTGCCAGCACGATTCCTGAAAGGGCGGCGGGGATGGAGGGTTCGGAGGAGTTCGCGTAATGCAGCTCGCCGTTGACGAGATAGTTATGGATTTCAGTCTGGAAAGCGGATTCGATTTGCGCAACGGTGCCCTGGAAAAAAATCTGGTTATGGCTGTTCGCGACGCGGGTGACGGTCAGACCCTGGGATTGCAGCCAGGAAGTAATTTTGTTGAGATCGTTCTGGCTTAATCCGAAGAGGATGGCGAACTGGGCGGCCGTGAGCCACTTGTGGTAATTGGGCGAAGCGGGATTTCGTTGCTGGGCCAGCAGTGTCTGCAGAGCGGACTGCTGTGCCGCTGACGGCTTCACGGCGATTGAAACGTTGCTCAGGACGCGGCCGGCATCGGCGCGGCCCTGATCGTATTCAGCCTGGGCGAGGCCGTGCATGTTGCCTTGAAGAGCGATCCTCTGGCTGCCGCTTACCGGCACGACAATGCGGTCCGCTTGTGCGGCGAAGCACAGGTTCGAGGCGAAAAAGAGCAAAAGAAGCTTCCTGAAGCGCATTCAACGTTCCATCCGGAGGGTCGGTTAGGTTTTCGGTGTTCTTTAAGCTTATACGGCTTTCTACCGCTCTGATCAAGCTTGGCGGCCTGAAGGTTGTATGGCGCGAAACAAGTTTACAGGGTCGTTACAAACGAAACGGTTGCGAAAGCTAATGTCTCACATTCCCAACAGGTTGGGGCGCAGCTTGGTGTATCCGTGCTCCTGTGCCCAGAGGTCGAGGGGGATGGAGGCGAGTTCATCGACCAGCGGATCGGCCAGTCCGTTTTTTGAGAGGTCGATGGATTTGATGTAGACGCGGCAGGAGTCGCAGCACTCGACGCGGATGTAAGGAAGCGTTTCGGCGGTGTAGACGGGGAGCCGGGCGTGATTTTCTTCTCCGCAGTTGGGGCAGACGATGCGGCGGAAATCCCACTCGGCGAGACAGAATCCGCAGAGCAGCTTGCGTTCTGCGCCGTCTCCCATGGGACGAAGGGCGGCGATAGCGGGTTTGCGATTGCAGAACGGGCAGAGGGGATGTGTGTAGTTCTCCAGTTGCAGGTGGGCGTGGGAGCGGGCCGATTCGGCGTACGGTTGCAGAAATGCGAAGGCGAGGAATTCTTCGGGCGTGGAGGGTGCGTCGGCTGCGGAGTTCCAGACCGCGCTCAGCAGATCGGAGATCACTTTGGAGTTCGCGCTGCGAAGTTCATGGGCTGCGCTGGCGACACGGGCGGGACCGTGCTCTTCGACGATAGAGAGAAATTGGTGAAAGCTTGCACCGAGGGCGGCGAATCGAGGGGTTTCGGCGACCGAAGCCGGCGCCGGTGCTTTTTCCAATCGATCGTGAAGCGCCTGCTGAAAGCGCGCGATATGGACGTAGAAGCCGAGGACCTCAGCCGCGAAGGGATGTTGGGATGCGAGTTGCCCGGCGTGGCGAATCCGGCGCTGATAGAAGGTTGTGGCAGGCACCTGGGCGATTATGGCGCTTTGTGCCGGGTGAGGCAAATGGCTGCCGGAGTTTTGGCGAAATACGGCTTACGCAGCATTGACGTTGGGGCCACGGCGGGACTATAGTTTGTGAAAAATTAGGGTGCAGCCGGGCCGCTTCGCGGTTGTGGCCGTGACCCATGACCGTGGTTCAGAGTTCGAACAGCAGTAATCTGATAACGGTGCCGTTCCCGATGCTTTGTCGGTCGGCTCGACGCGTTAGACGATGGAAGTAATCGGAGGACGCGAAATGGAATTTTCCCGCAGAACCTTCCTCAAAGGCGCTCTGGCTGGCGGAGCGGGCTTCTCTCTTCTAGGATTCGATCTGACTCCCGCAGTCGCACAATTGAAAGAACTCAAGATCGCGCGCGCGACCGAGACGCGGTCGACGTGTCCATATTGTGCGGTGGGATGCGGCGTCCTTATCTACACGCTCGGCGACAAGGCGAAGAACGTCACTCCGCAGGTGATTCATGTCGAGGGCGACCCCGATCACCCCACGAACCGCGGAACACTTTGCCCGAAGGGCTCTTCGCTTGAGCAGGACATGCTCAACCCGCGGCGGCTGACCAAGCCGCAAGTGCGGCGACCGGGCGCAACGGATTGGCAGGACATCTCCTGGGATGATGCGCTGAATGAGATTGCGCGCTGGACCAAGAAAACACGCGACGATACCTTTGTGGAGAAAGACGCGCAAGGCCGCACCGTAAACCGGTGCGAAGGCCTCTCATTCATCGGCGGCTGCACGGATACCAATGAATTCAATTATCTGGTCGTCAAGGCCATGAGGGGGTTGGGCCTGGTTTATTTAGAAAACCAAGCCCGTGTTTGACACGGCCCTACGGTCTCAAGTTTGGGACCAACATTTGGACGCGGGGCCATGACGAATGGCTGGATCGACATCAAGAACACCGACATGATGTTGATCATGGGCGGCAATCCCGCCGAAAACCATCCCTGCGGATTCAAGTGGGCGATGGAGGCCAAGCGCAACCGCAACGCCAAGCTGATTTCGGTCGACCCGCGATTTACCCGCACGTCTTCCACCGCAGATCTCTTCTGCCAAATCCGCGCCGGATCGGACATCGCATTCCTCGGTGGACTGATCCACTATGCGATTGAGAACAACCGCATCGCGAAGGACTATCTCGTCAATTACACCAATGCTGCGTTCGTGATTAAGGACGGTTTCAAACTGCCGGAGGACGGGCTGTACTCGGGGTTTGACGCCGCGACGGGTAAGTACGATTTATCTACGTGGAATTATGAAGGAGCAGGCGGTTCCGGCGGCCAAGCCGGAGCGACTGGCCATGCGCCGGAACCAGCGCCCGGCAAGGTCGGGGGAACGACGACGCCTCCCGCTCTACCGGCAAACGTCGAGTTTGATCTGACCCTGCAGCATCCGCGATGTGTTTTTCAGTTGCTGAAGCAGCAGTATTCGCGCTACACGCCTGAGACTGTTGAGAGGATCACAGGCATCCCCAAAGACCAGTTCCTGAAGGCCGTCGACATGTTTACTTCGGTCCGCAAAGACGGGGACATGAAGAAAGTTGCGACCATCATCTACGCGGTGGGCTGGACGCAGCACACTTTCGGAACGCAGATTATCCGCACCGCGGCCATGGTCCAGCTTCTGCTGGGCAATGTTGGAAGAGCCGGCGGTGGCGTGAACGCGCTGCGCGGCCATTCGAATATTCAGGGCGCGACGGACATGGCTGGGCTGTACGACTCATTGCCGGGATATCTGAAAGCGCCGGTTCCTACCGACACCGATCTGGCTACGTTTCTGAAGCGCACGACACCGACGGCCTCAAAACCCACGCCGTGGGCTTCATTTAACTATTACTCGAACACGCCGAAATTCATGGTTTCTCTGCTGAAGTCGTTGTATGGCGATGCCGCGACTAAAGAGAACGAATTTGCCTTCAATTACCTGCCGAAAGTGGACCGCGATTATTCGTGGACCCACATATGGGACGACATGTACAACGGCAAAATCAAGGGCATGATGGCGTTCGGCATGAACGGCGTGATGATCGGCCCGGATACAAACAAGAACATCAACGCGCTGAAGAAGGCGGAGTGGCTGGTGGTGGGCGAAATTTATCCGGATGAGACCAGCGAGTTCTGGCGAGCGCCGGGAATTACCGCCGACGAGCAGAAAACCATCAATACTACGGTGTACCGTTTGCCCTGCGCGGGGTTTGCGGAAAAAGACGGGAGCATGACTAACTCGGCGCGATGGGCGGCGTGGAAAAACGCCGCCGTACCTCCTCCCGGACAGGCGCGGCTCGATCAGGACATCGTTGCGCAGATTTTCCTGCGGGTTCGCGACCTCTATAAGAAGGAGGGCGGAAAATTTCCCGACCCGATTCTGAATCTGAGCTGGGCTTACGCCGACGCCTCGCACCCCTCACTTTCGCAGATTGCCATGGAAGTAAACGGCAAGGCTCTGGCGGATTTGACCGATCCGGCGACCGGGCAAGTGATCAAGGCTGGCCAGCAACTGCCCGGTTTTGCCTGGCTGAAGGATGACGGAACCACTAATTGCGGCAACTGGATTTACTCCGGAAGTTGGACGGAGGCGGGGAACCAGATGGCCCGGCGCGGCACCGAGGATCCATCGGGGCTGGGCATCTTCCAGAACTGGGCGTGGTCGTGGCCGGCAAATCGCCGCGTGCTTTATAACCGGGCATCGTGCGATGCGGATGGCAAGCCTTGGGATCCGACGCGGAAACAGGTGTGGTGGAATGAGGCGGCGGGAAAATGGGTCGGCAATGACGTGCCGGATTTTAAGCCCGACTCGCACCCGCAAGATCACATGGGGCCGTTCATCATGAATCCGGAAGGCATTGGGCGGCTTTTCGCGCCGATCGGAGTGCTGGCAGATGGGCCCTTCCCCGAACACTACGAGCCGATCGAGAGCCCGATCAAGAACCCGCTGCACCCCGAGCAATCGAATAATCCGCTGGTGAAAAAATTCAAGACGCCGTACGACAAGTTTGGAACTCCGGAGGAGTACAGCATTGTCTGCACCACTTACCGGTTGACCGAGCATTATCACTATTGGACAAAGAATAATCCGATGAATGTGCAACTGATCCCGGAGCCGTTCGTGGAGATCCCGGTGGAACTGGCGAACGATTTGGGGGTCAAGGGCGCAGAAAAAATCAAGGTGATCAGCGCCCGCGGCACTTACATTGCGAAAGCCTTCGTCACGAAGCGAATCAAACCGATGACAATCGACGGCAAGAAGGTTTACCAGATCGGGTTGCCCATTCACCAGGGCTTTCGCGGGATCGTCGAGGACGAAGGAAGGGATGCGCGGACGCCGGCGAATCTGCTGACGCCTGCGGTCGCCGATCCGAATGCCCACACCCCCGAATCGAAGGGCTTCTTAGTGAAAGTCGAGAAGGCGTAGGGAACGATCATGAGCCAAGCCTCAACGGAAATCGTCCGAATTTCAGGACACGCAGGGACCGTGCCCGGCGCGGGGTTGGACCGGGAATTCACGGTCTGCAAACTGGTGGACACAACCACATGCATCGGCTGCAAAGCCTGCGAAGTGGCTTGTTTGGAGTGGAACGGTTATCCCTTCAGCCAAACCAGTTTTGACAACAGCTACCAGACGATGCCGGAGACGGCATGGAATTACTGGAACCTGATCAAGTTCAACGAACATGAGCGCGAAGACGGCAGCATGATGCTGCTGATGCGCAAAGACCAATGCATGCACTGCGCCGATCCGGGTTGCCTGGCCGCATGCCCGGCCGACGCCGCCATCGTGCAGTATGCCAACGGCATCGTCGATTTCCAGGAAGCGAACTGCATTGGTTGCGGATATTGCATGACGGGCTGCCCATTCAATATTCCGAAGTTCAGTCCGGGGGCGCGCAAAGTTTTCAAGTGCACGTTGTGTAACGACCGCGTGTCGGTTGGACTGGAACCGGCGTGCATCAAGGCTTGCCCCACGGGCTGCCTGCATTTCGGGACGAAATCGGAGATGAAGGAACTGGCGGAGACCCGCGCCGAGCAACTTCGCGAACATTCCGGGTACCGCGACGCCGGGGTTTACGATCCTGCGGGCGTGGGCGGAACTCACGTCATCTACGTGCTGCACGACGCGAAGCATCCTGAATTGTATGGCGGGCTGCCGAAGGATCCGCACGTTCCGCTGATGGTCCGACTGTGGAAGCATCCGCTGAAATGGATCGGGAATTTTGGGATCATCTTTGGGGTGGTGGGCGTCTTCGTACACTACCTGCGATACGGGCCGAAGGTCGTGAAAGAAGACGAGGACAAAGGTCTCGGAGGACGCCAATGAGCGGAGAATCTTATCTCCTCCCGAATGGACGCGTGCTGCGTTATACGTTTCACGAGCGGGTGGTGCATTGGCTTACGGGATTCTCTTATTTGTACTTACTGCTTACCGGACTTGCCTTCTGGAGCCCCTGGCTGTTTTGGATCGCGATCGTGCTCGGCGGCGATACGATTTCGCGCGAACTGCATCCCTGGTTCGGCCTCGTTTTCGTGGTCGGAGTGTCGCTGATGTACAGAATGTGGCACCGGCAGATGAAGGAAACTCCGTCCGACAAGGCCTGGTGGGCCGCCATTGGGCATTACATCCGCAACGAAGACGATCAGGTGCCTTCCGCCGACCGCTTCAATCCCGGGCAGAAGCTGCTGTTTTGGGGCTTTTTCTGGTGCGGCCTTCTGCTGCTGCTTACCGGGCTGATTTTGTGGTTTCCGCAGTACATTCCCTGGAACTTGCGCTTCCTGCGCCTGGCTGCGGTGTTCCTGCATCCGATGTTCGCGCTGGCCACGATCGCGCTCTTTATCATTCACGTGTATATGGGAACTGCGATGGAGCGCGGGGCGTTTGGGTCGGTGATTCGCGGCGACGTCTCGCGGGCCTGGGCCGATCATCACCACCACAGCTGGTACCAGCGACTGCTTCGGGACTCGGCCGCGCGAAAATGAGGAACCACAAAGAGCAGCGCCGAATTAGTTAAAAACCTCAAGCCGATTTTTCTGCATCAAATCTTGATGGTGGCTGTGCGACTCTAAAAGAATCAGAGAGGATCGATGCGCTCTTTTTCAGTTTCCCTCACTCTCGTGGTATCGGCAATTCTTTTTCTTCTTTCCCCGCTCCTAGCCGACGCAGACAAAAAATTTCACGACGCGCCCGAGTCGGCGCAGAAGATGAAAAATCCTTACGATGGACAGCCTGCCGCCATCGCCAGCGGCAAGCAGCTCTATGGGCGAAACTGCCTCTCGTGCCACGGGAAAACGGGCGAAGGTCAGGGCAACGTGCCGTCACTGATCGATGGTCGGCTTGAGACGGCGACGGCGGGCGAAGTTTTCTGGTTCGTCACCAAGGGCGACAAAGATAATGGCATGCCCTCGTGGGCGCAGTTGCCGGAGAAGCAGCGGTGGGAAATTGTGAGCTATGTGAAGTCACTCGGGCTGGCGCAGAACAGCCCGGGGCTGGTGAGCGCGCTGCCGGTGGATGCGGGCAACTCGAAGATAAAAGCTCCGCCACCGACGCCCCCGTTTACCGATTTCCGTTACGAGAAGCCGGGAACGGTGCGCAAAATTACGGTAGCGGATCTGCCGGCGCCATACGCGACGCAATCGGCGGAGAATGGGCCGCATCTGGTGGCACGTCCGGAAAATGTATGGCCGGTTGCGCCGGAGGGATTTAAGGTCGGGCTGTACGCGACGGGACTCGAGAATCCGCGGACGTTGCGCACGGCGCCGAATGGCGACATCTTTCTGACCGAGAGCAATCCCGGGCGCATTCGCGTGTTTCGCGGGCTTACTTCTGAGAACAAGCCGGAATTGTCGGCGGTATTTGCCACGGGGCTGAAGCATCCGTATGGATTGGCGTTTTATCCTCCGGGGCCCGATCCACAGTGGCTTTATGTTGGAAGCACAGCTGAAATTGTCCGTTTCCCTTATCACAGCGGCGATTTGAAGGCGACGGGCGCGCCGGAACATATTGCCGGTCTTCCGAATACCGGCGGGCACTGGACGCGGGCACTGGCCTTCTCACAGGACGGCAAGAAGATGTTCGTTGCAGTGGGATCGGGTTCGAACGTGGATGATCCGGATACGCATCCTGGCGAAAAGGATCGCGCGGACATTCTGGTGTGCGACGCGGCGAATTGCACGTTGAGCGTTTACGCCTACGGCATTCGCAATGCGGGCGGGGGAATTGCGATCAATCCGAAGACGGGAGAGTTGTGGTGCTCGGTGAACGAGCGCGACGCGCTGGGCGATAATCTGGTTCCCGACTACATCACGCACGTGCAGGAGGGCGGCTTTTATGGCTGGCCGTGGTGGTATATGGGCGGGCATCAGGACCCGCGGCTCAAGGGAAAGCGTCCAGAACTTAAAGACAAGGTGATCACGCCGGATGTATTGTTGCAGCCGCATAATGCTTCGCTGGAATTCACCTTTTACGGCGGCGAGCAGTTTCCCGCCGAGTATAAGGGCGACATCTTCGCTTCGGAGCATGGGTCGTGGAACAAAGGGATACGCGCCGGCTATGAAGTGATTCGGGTGCCGTTGCATCAGAGTGGAGACGCGAGCGGCGAGTATGAAGATTTTCTGACTGGGTTCGTGCTGCCGGATGGCAATGTGTGGGGTCGTCCGGTGGGGATTACAGAGACTCCAGATGGAGCGATGCTGGTGAGCGACGATGGATCGAACTCGATCTGGAGGATCAGCTATAGCGGGAAGTGAAAGATAGCTGAGCTGGCCAGATGCTGGAGCCTTGCCCAGGCGAGCCAGGTCGCTGAGTCAGTTAACAGGATGGACGGCAATGGCCCGTTTTCCGGCGCGATTGCCAGTGCTAGACTAACCGGGAACAGAGGCCCAGCCACGAAGCTGTCACCCAAAACGCGAAACGGGCTGGTCTTTTTCCTGGCACTGTTCCTTTTGACCGTCGGCGCGCTACTGACTTACCGGACCGTTTTCCGCCTGCTCGACGCACAAAGCTGGGTCTCGCACTCGCATCAGGTGCAATCGGCGCTGGCGAACATCACCTCAGTGGTTGGGCGGGCAGGCCGCGATCGTGTCGAATACGTGCAAACGGGGGATCCGGCGCGGCTGGATGCATATCACGTCTCGGCGCGGGAGGCGATGGAGGCCGTCGCGCTGGTGAAAAGGCTTACCTCCGATAACCCGCTGCAACGAGATAATTGCAATCGCCTCGAATCTTTGACCGCTCAGCGGATCGCAGCCATGGGGCGGTCGGTCGCTCTCAGGCAGAGCGGCCAGTCGACTCTGGAGAAAGACGCGGAGATCACGCAGTCGATCGTGCATCTGGCGGCCGAGATGGATTCGGCGATCCTGCAGATGCAGCGGGTCGAAGAAGAACTCCTGGTGGAACGGCAAATCCGCTCGCAACAGCTTTTTCGCCTGCAGGTTGTGCTCTTTTCGGCGGCTTTTCTGCTGGCGGTGCTTTTGTTGAGCTTGCACTATTATCTTTTGAGCCGCGAACTGGAAGCGCGGCAGCGGGCAGAGGATTCGTTGCGCAGGCTGAATGTGCGCCTCCTGGAGACGCAGGATGCGGAGCGGCGGAAGATCTCGCGGGGACTGCATGAAAGCATCGGGCAATATCTTTCGGGAGTGAAGATGAGTCTGGAAGTGGTGCGGAAATCGATTCCGCAGAATGCCCTGCTGGCGGAGTGCGTAAGCATTCTCGACAAGTCGATCGCCGAGACGCGGACGATGTCGCAAGTGCTCCATCCGCCGCTGCTCGATGAGATCGGCTTCGCTTCAGCGGCGACGTGGTATGCGGAGGATTTCGCCGAGCGCAACCGAATTTCGGTGGAAATGAAGCTGCCGAAGCATTTGGGCCGCTTGCCGGGCGCGATTGAATTGGCGCTGTTTCGCCTGCTGCAGGAGAGCTTGACGAGCATCCATCAGCGCGCGGAGAAGGCCAAGATTGAGGTAGCGGTGCGGCTCGCAGCGAGTGAGGTTGAAATGAGAGTGAAAGCTAACGGCAATGGAACGAAAAATACGGCTGCGATCGGCGAGGGCGGCAATATGGGGCTCGGCCTGGAGGCCATGAGAGAACGGATCCGAGATATGGGAGGAAGCTTTGAAGTTCAGTCGAACGGGAGTGGAACTCTCATGACTGCTGTTCTGCCGTTAGCCGACAGCCGGCCGCAGGCTGCTCCGGATGGAGATCGTCAGACGGAAATGCGCTGAGGGGGCGACGTGGAACTTGTACTATTTGAAGATGCGGAGGGGTTGGAAGTCTTTGTGAATCCGGACAAAGTCATCTGGGTGAGAGAGTATCCCGGACACGTTACAGTGATCAGCTGCGGCGGCGACGACAAGTTCACCGTGCGCCTGAGCCCTGCGCAAACCGTTGCCGCATTGGGGAAAACGGCCCGGTGACGGGCAAGGCGCGTCAGGGGCGAAACCGGACCCTTGCTAAGTCCATTAAAAAATAATGCTTTGCGGTCGCCCGCCGGCTTTGCCATGCGCGACCCCGGCTTCTGCGCCAACGACGGTTTGTTCCCCGTTGTTCTGTCCTTGTCTCTTAACTCGGTCGTAAGATCGCGCATTCGCAGCGAAATTTCGGCCCTGCAAACGCTTTTCATTCATCCGCTCGCGTTGTTCTGAATTCGTAATGCCGGGGGTTCTCAGTCACTTAACGGACAGAGCATTCCAGTCTGACTGGCGTATGGTTCGCCGATGGAGGAAGAGTCCTGTGCCGCCAACCAATCGTCTAGCTGTGGGAAAAGACCCGTTCAATATCAATAACTATCTCAACAAAATCAGTGCCGCAACAAGAGTGGTTTGCTTCCGCAAGAAGCAGGTTGTCTTCTCCCATGGAGAAGACAGCGACGCGATATTTTACGTGGAAGAGGGCAGCGTGAAACTCACGGTGACTTCCGATGAGGGGAAGGAAGCTCTGATTGCGGTTCGCGCCCCGGGGACTTTTCTGGGGGAAAACGCCATCGTGAAAAACCCGGCGCGGCGTTCGTATAATGCGATTGCCCTCATCGAGAGCCGACTGTTGAAGATCGAGCGCAATGCCCTGCGCCTTCTGATCCACACTGTGCCTGAGGTTTCGGATGCCTTGATCTCTTGCGTGATTGGGTTGAACCTGCAGATTCAGGAGAGAATGGCCAACGCGCTTTTGTACTCCAACGAGAAACAACTTGCTCAGACCCTCTTGACGCTGTCACGGCTGTGCGATGGCATACCGCAGGGCCATGTTCCTACATTGAATCAACAGGAGTTGGCCAATATGATCGGGATTACCCGGCAGCGGATCAATGTTCTTCTGCAAGGATTCCGGAAATCGGGTTTTATCGGGGTTGGGCTGAAGGTGAATCCCTCGATCACTGCCGTCCTACGTGGTGAAGGCAGGAGGGGTAACGCGTAACGGGGCCATCGAGAACCGGCCATTCCCGTTAACCCGAGATTTCCTCAACGCCTGTGGTAGCTGCGGGATCCAACTGCGTCTTCCGCACTTACCGTGGTAATGCAACTACTCTGCCCGAGGAGTTGCATACTGTTTAAGACGTTACGACAAGTGTCGTCCGGAACCGCCCCCAGCTTAATTCTTTTGCTTGTTTTTGAGCGCATTCGCGTGCACGAATAAGAACGATTGTGCAAGCATGCGCCGAACGACCGGCAGACCTGCGCATATCGGCCATGGATATCCGGGTTTGACGTTCGAGGTTAGAGCGCTTGGAAAAAACTCTCGACCAGAAAACCCGCACCCAATCCAAAACGCGGCTCGTGGAGCAGATCAATATCTATCTGCAATCGGGCGACTACTCCCGCGCGCTGGATTTGCTGCGAGGCACGACCGCGGAATTTCCCAACGACGCGGAGTTGTCGAAACTGGAGGATCTGGCCCAGGACGGCCTCAAGCGCAATGCGGAAGTCCAACGCCTTATCACCGAAAGCCAGGAACTGTTCGCGCAACAGAAGCCTGCCGAAGCAATTCAGTTGTTGCGCCAAGCCTACGAGCTGGATAAGAGCAATTCTCTGGCCCGGGCGATTCTGGCCAATGCCCTGGTTGAGCACGCGCATTCGGTTGTAGAAACCGACTGGCTGGAAGCCGAGACGCTGACCAATCAGGCGCTCAAGTTGAACCCGGCACATCCCACGGCCAAAACAATTCGCAGCTTGATCGTCGACCAGAAAAAAGCGAGTTCGGTCGAGGATTGGGCAGCGCGGGCACACAAGCTGCAAACCTCCGGCGATCTATTCGCAGCCCTGGCCTGGGTTGCTGAGGGATTGGCGGTTCATCCCGACGAACCGAGGTTGCTACAGGTTCACGAAGCGATCCAGCGCGACCAGGCGGCGCGGCGGCGCCAGGCCCGCCGCGGCGATGTGGAAGAGCTGCGGCGCATGGAGCTGGAAATCGATGGAACCACGGACGCTGGGGAGAAACAAGCATTAGCTGGGCGCATCCAGGGCACGGCGGCCAAATATTGGACGGATGGAGAAATCTTAGCCATCGCGAATCGGCTTCTGCACAGGCTGGGATTTGTCCCGCAGGAGGGTTCGACCGGGTCGGGGCACGGCAAAGGCGCGGCGGTTATTTTTCATGTGCCGCGAGCCAGCGCTCCGGAGGCTTCACGCGGCGAGACCAGCCCGGTTCCGCCGAGCCCGACTAAGCTGGACGAGGTTGCATCGAGCCTGGTTTTGCATGCCCACGCGGCGCCGCTCCCGATCACACCCAGGAACGTTCCGGCCGCCATTGTTTTGCCGAGCAAGGCTGCGCCTGGCATCGAGCGGTCGAACGAAGCCTCGAAGACTCAGCCACCGCCGCAACCTTCCCCGCCACCTACCCCGCCCCAAGCCGGCGCCGTTCCTGCGAGTGAGCCTTCTGCGCCTGCGGCCAAGGTTACATCTCCATCGCCCCAGCCGAGGCAGCCCGAGAAATCCAATCCGGCGACTTTAGTCTTCGTCGCCTCAGCCGCAGCAATCCTGGTGGTAGCGACTTTCTTTTTCACGCGGAAACATTACGCTGCGCCAACAGCGAATAACCCATCGGCCGCTCCGGCAGTGGCTGCGCCGGCGGTCTCCGCGCCACCAGCAACCGCTCAAGCAACTCCCGCAGAACCGGCCGCCGCACCAACAATTCCCGAACCATCCCCGCCTGTTGTGAGCGTACCTTCCGACAGCGCCGGCAGAAAAATCGCGGGTGATGATCATCAACCCACGGAGTCCGGCAACAACCTGGGAACGCTGGTTATTGTTGCCGGTCAAGACAACGCTAACGTTTTTCTGAATGGAAAACTTCAACGGCAACGCACGCAAGCGGGCCAGCTGCGCCTGCCGAACCTCGAGATCAAGGATTATGTTGTGCAAGTCTCGAAGAACGGATTTCAGGATCCGCCGCAACAGAAAATTCGCATTCGCAAGGACGAACAGGCCACGCTGGTCTTCAATCTGCAGCCTCAGAGCCAGCAAACGCAAAATCTCCAGCCGCAGCCCCGGCCGGCCTCATTGACCATTCAGGGTGGCGTTCCTGAGGCTACGGTTCTCATCGATGAAATTCCCTTTGGCACGGTTCATGCCGATGGCACTCTCGCCGTCTCTGCCATCAATCCCGGAGACCATACCGTCGAACTGCGCAAAGAAGGATTCAAGCCCCGGCAATTCAGGGAACACTTCGCCGAGGGCGGGACCGTATCTCTCGTGGTTGCGGATGCCGCTCCAGAAGCTGCCGCCGGCGAGTTGAAAATCAACTTCACACCCGCCGACGCCACCGTCGCGATTGCGAAAGGCGAGCTGCTGAAATTAGTCGGCAACGGCATTCCGCTCAACCTTGCCGCAGGCACTTACACGATTACCGCGCGTACCGCCGAAAGATTCACGCGCTCGTCTACGATCGAAGTCATAGCCGGTCAATCCAAAACTTTGGATTTGTCTCTCGCACCGAGCGGCATGTCGAAGTGGGACGACCCGGGCGCATGGAAGCATGAGGGAGATTCATTCACCCGCAAAGGCGGAGACTTCGTTTTATATGGAGCCGCGCCTGCCTCGGGCACATTCAGCTTCACCGCGATGCTCACCAAAGGCCGCCTCCTGCAATGGGCGCTGAACTACAGCGACCCGAAGAACTACGTGCTGTTTCAAATGGACGACGATAACTTTTATCGCACAGTAATCCGCAACGGAGAGAAAACGGACCAGATCATTGTTCCCGATAAAGGCGACAAGAAAAGCTTCCGCACGTTACAAGTCCGGGTAAGCTCCAAGGAGATCGTTCATCAGATCAAGCACGGTGACCATTGGACCGTCCTCGATCGCTGGACACAGCCCGGCGTCAATCTCAGCCTGGGCAAGTTTGGCTTCTACATACCCGGCAGCGACCAGGTAGCACTCTCCACCTTCGCCCACTACGCTGACCTGAACATACACTAGAGGCCCGCGCGGCCGAGATTGGTCCGAAGATCGCACCATCCCCGCCACTCCCACGAGTTCAAAAATTTACATTACGAATGAGTTTCCACAGGTGCAGCGGCGTTTATACTGGGTATATCCATACAATTCCGCTGTCCTTCCTCATGTGCTGGGCAAGATGTATTGGTCGCTAAAAATTTCAACGCAATTCTAATCTCACAAACAATGCAAGGAGTTTTGAATCATGCCGAGGTCGAAGTCCATTCCAGGTAGCAAACCGAGTCGTGCAAAAGCTAATACGCCGCAGGCGGATGCCGTTGACGCCACCGTCGCGGGCGCAAATTCGACTGCCGTAACCCGCGCGGAAGCCTTAGCCGGGGAAAATGCGACCGCCCACGGTGTCCCTACGCCGCCGGTTGCAATGCAAGCTGAAACCAAAGTGAAAGCGGCGGCATCGAGTGGCAGTGGCGCGTCTGAGTCGAAGAGCGTTTCCAACGTGCACCGGCCTGAGGAAGCTAAGAAGCCGGAAGAGAGCCGCAAGCTCGAAGTGGTCAAGACCGATAGCCGCAAGAATCTGGTGCCGATCAATCTGGAAGACGAGATCCGGCGGCGGGCTTACGAGCTGTATGAGCAGCGCGGAACCAGCCCGGGCAGCGAGGCGGACGACTGGTTTGTCGCCGAGCGCGAAGTGCGGCAGCGCTACCGGCAGCAGAGCGCCTAGGCGCCTAAGGGGCAGGCGGCGGCCGGAGGACGGCCGCCGGAGATTCACATCCGTCGCGGTGTCTGCATTTTTGCGGATTTTTTCTGCGGGCTTTTTCCGACGGCGGCGATTTCCTAACGGCGCGCTGGCGCTTTCGTATTTGCCTCTCAGGTGCATTTCTGAAAAAATAGCGCGGGGTTCCCCCACATGGCGGAGATAGGTAGTTTTGCACTGCTGCTCGCTTTGGCCTTGAGCGTTTATTCGTTTCTGGCTGGGATGATCGCGATTATCTTTCAGCGGCAGAGCCCTGAACTGGCGATGGCTGGCGAGGCGGGCCGGGGCAGTTTCTCAGAGCCGGATTCGTTCTCCGGAATGCTGCGCCGCGGTTCCGAGCGGATCGGAGAAACTGCGCGGCGCGCCGGCATTGCCACTTTTATTGCCGTCCTGCTTGCGTCGGTGGTGCTGGTTATCTGCGCCTTTCACGACGATTTTTCCATCGCCTACATTTTTCATCACAGCAACCGCGACCTGCCGGGCCCTTACAAGTTTGCCGTTTTGTGGTCAGGGCAGGAAGGTTCTCTGCTGTTCTGGTCTTTGTTATTGGCGGCTTACGGATTTGTTCTGCGGCTGCGCTACAAGACTGACCCGCGGCTGTTTGCTTATGCTTCTGTGATCCTCGCCGGAGTTCAGATCTTCTTTCTATTGCTGCTGAATTTCGCGGCGCATCCGTTTGCCATTATGCAAGGCAACCTTCCGGCTGACGGCAACGGGCTGAATCCTTTGCTGCAATATCCCGAGATGGTGATTCATCCGCCGATGCTTTATCTGGGATACGTTGGATTTACCGTGCCGTTCGCGTTTGCGCTGGGCGCTCTGATCATGAAGTATCCCGGCGAAAAGTGGATTCACATCACGCGCCGGTGGACGATGGTGACGTGGGCTTTTCTTACCTGCGGGGTTTTCCTCGGCGCGCACTGGGCGTACTCGGTGCTCGGCTGGGGCGGATATTGGGGATGGGATCCGGTCGAAAACGCTTCGCTCATGCCATGGCTGGCGGGTACGGCGTTTCTGCATTCGGTGATGATGCAGGAAAAACGCGGCATGCTGAAGATGTGGAATATGTGGCTGGTGTTCGCCACGTTCTGGCTGGCAATTCTCGGAACGTTTCTGACACGCAGCGGCATCATCAGCTCAGTGCACGCCTTTGCGCAATCGTCGATTGGCGACTGGTTTGCGTGGTTCCTTGTGATCACTTTGGCCGTGTTCCTGTTCTTCTTTGTTAAGAACAAATCCCACCTGCGCAGTGAGCACAAGCTGGAGTCTCTGGTCTCTCGCGAATCGAGTTTTTTATTCAACAATCTGCTTTTCGCTCTGCTTACCTTCACCGTTTTGTGGGGGACCTGGTTCCCGAAGATCTCTGAGCTGGTGCAGGGGAATAAGGTTACCGTGGGCGCGCCGTTCTATAACCGGGTTGCGATTCCGGTGGCTCTGCTGCTTTTGATTTTGACGGCGGTTGGGCCGCTGCTGGCCTGGCGCAAGACTTCGTTTGAAAGCCTGAAGCGGAATTTTATGTGGCCGGCCGTTGGGGCGATTGCAGTCGCGATTTTTCTGATGGTTACGCCGCAAAGTTGGGGATCAGCTTTCGGCATGAGGCCGTGGAAGGATATTTCGTATTTCTATTCGCTGATGGCGATTGCGCTCTCGGTGCTGGTGACGCTGACCGTCGCCAGCGAATTCTGGCGCGGAGGACGCGTGATCTCGAAGCACACCGGCCAGGGCATGTTCGCCTCGATGGTGCAGCTCACGCATCGCAACACGCGGCGCTACGGAGGATATATCGTTCACTTCGGCGTGGTCGTGGTCATCATTGGACTGGCCGGCGCCGCCTTCAATCAGGATCGAGAGCAGGAGATGGGCTACGGCGACAAGATGGCGATAGGGCCGTACACGCTGATCTGCCGGTCTTATACCGATGACGACGCTCCGAATTATGCGAGCGAGTGGGCGATGCTCGACGTTTATAAGAACGGCAGGCAGATCGGCACGATGACTCCGGTGCGGAGATTTTATAAAGCGAGCCAGCAGACTTCGACCATGCCCGACATTCGCTCGACTTTGAATGACGACCTCTACGTGGTGTTCGAGGGGATCAATCAGGACAACGGGCATCCGATTCTGAAGGCACATTTGAATCCGCTGGTGATGTGGATCTGGATGGGAGTGTGGGTCATGCTCTTCGGGACGGTGCTGGCTCTGGTGCCGAACGCACCCGCGCCGCTGCGATTGCCCGCGCCGGTGCGGCTCGAAGCGCACGCCGCTCCGGTGGCGACGGGAGATTGATGTCGAAATTCTTGCACCAGATCGCGGGAGCTGCCAAGAAAATGAGTGGGCTATTTCTCGCATCTTTTGCGAGAAGCGGGAGAACACACCGTAAAGCGGCGCGGGCGGTTCTCCTCTGTGCCGCCGTCTCCGCCCTGCTCGGGGCCGGCGACCCGGGCACGCGCTTCACGGAAATCGGCCATCAAATGATGTGCATCTGCGGGTGCAACCAGATTTTGCTGGAATGCAATCATGTCGGTTGCCCTTCTTCCGACGGCATGCGCAACGAGTTGCTTGCCGCGGTGAATCGCGGAGACAGCGACAGCCTGGTGGAGCAGAGCTTCGTGCAGAAATACGGGCCGACGGTTCTTGCCGCGCCGACGACGAAAGGCTTTGACCGCGCGGCTTATATCATTCCGTTCGCCGCGCTGGTTTTTGGGTTCGGGCTGATCGGCCTTGTGATCCGGTCGTGGAAGAATCGTCCCGCGCCGGCAATCGCCGACGGACTGCGTCCGGTGCGCGGCGCCGACCTCGAACAGTTCCGCGACCAGGCTCGAAAGGAGACCGACCTATGATTTGGGTTGCCTGTTGCCTGATGCTCGCCGTTGCGTCTCTCTTTTATGTTTTCTATCTTCCGGGAAAAGTCTACCTCGGACCCGAGAAAACACGAGCCGGGTACCTGCGCGAGCGCAAGGACGCCGTTTATGAAAACCTGCGCGATCTGAACTTCGAATACAAAGCGGGGAAAATACCCGAGACCGACTACGCTGCGATGAAGTTTTCATTGCAGGACGAAGCAGCAACGATCTTGGCTGAGATCGCGCGTCTGGAAAGCGCTCCCGCTTCGTCGCGAAAAGGAACTCGAATTTGACCAATGACCCCGAGGTTGTCATCCCGAGCGGAGCAGAAATTTCGCGAAGTACAATTCCTGCTGAGTCGAAGGATTCTTTTTCGCTGAACGCCATCGTGCGGCGCCGCCAGGATTGCTATCGAACCTTTATGCCATTTTTCGCCAGATCCGTCCGCGACAAAGCCACCGCAAACGCAGCAATTTTGATTGCCGTCCTGCTTCTTGCTTCGATCGCCTCCGCACAAACTCTCAGCGGCACGGTGAAGAATGCCACGACGGGCAAACCCTCCGCTGGCGACGACGTTGTGCTGCTCAAACTTGGCCAGGGAATGGAAGAAGCCGGACGCACCAAGACCGATGCGGCTGGGCATTTCACCTTCAAGCTCGATGACGCGCAGTCGCCGCATCTGGTGCGCGCCATTCATCAGGAAGTCACCTATCACCGCATGGCGCCTCCGGGAACGACTTCGGTCGAGATGGATGTTTATGATGCCGCGAAAAAGATCGAGGGCATCGAGGTCGTGGCCGACATCCTGCGCGTGCAGGTCGAGCAGGGGCAACTTGAAGTCGTCCGCGAATTCGGCGTGCAAAATACTTCGAAGCCGCCACGCACGCAGATGAACGAGCGCAACCTTGAGTTTTTTATTCCGAGCGGAGCGCAGATTATTCCCGACTCGGCTACGGCGACGACTGAGGGCGGTAACCCGCTGAAGTCTGCGCCGGTGCCGGAGGGCGAGAAAGATCGTTACTCGTTCATCTTCCCTTTGCGTCCGGGACTCACGCGCTTCGAAGTCGCTTACCAGATGCCTTATTCGGGCAGCGCCAATATCGACCCGAAGTCGATTTATCCGCTGCAGCATTTTGTGGTGATGACTCCGAAGGCGATGCAGTTCACTGCGGCCGCGGCTTCATCCGGATTCAAGCTGATCAACTATCCGCAGGAACCTGAAGCGGCGGTGCAGGTCGCGTCGAACACCACTTTGGGCGAAAATCTGGCTTTCAAAGTTTCCGGCGAGGGCGTGCTGGAGAATGCGCAGGATGGAGCGCAAGGCGCGAATCAGGGCGGCGAGCCGGCTCAAAGCGCGCCCAGCGCACAGGCGAACAACCGTCCGGGAGGGGGGCTTGGTCCGCCGATTGACGCGCCCGATCCTCTGCAGAAATATCGCTGGTGGATTCTTGGAGGCTTTGCGGCTGTGCTCGCGATTGGCGGAGTTTATGTCGCGTCGCGGCAGCAATCGGCGGCGCGTGCCCTGGCACGGCAGCGGGCCGCGTCTTCGATGTCTACCCTACACGAAGAGGATGAGATTCTATCCACGCCCGCTCCTCGGGCGGCGCGTTCCCGTTCGATGCTGATGGAAGGGATTAAAGAAGAACTCTTCCAGCTTGAGGTCGAACGCAAGCGCGGAGAAATCACGCAAGCCGAATACGACAAAGCCAAGTCGGCTCTTGACCAGACGCTGGAACGCGCGCTGAAGCGCGAGGCGCAGAAGGCGTAATGCGGATTTTGGCTTCCGGGCCTCCCGGCTCCGGTCTTGCTTTTGGCTCGGCTCTCTGGATTATTCCCGTATACTTGTTCCGCAAAAAGCGGCCCTTGCCGGTTCAGGCGCCGATTCTTCGGAGGACCTATGGAGAAAAGTTCACGCTGGCTTTTCGTTACAGCATCATCGTCCGCGATTCTGGCTATCGGTCTGTTTTCGGCTTTTGCCGCTAGCGCTCAATCGGCCGAACCTGCGGGCATGAAGCCCACATCGACCGAACCGGCGTCATTGCAGCAACAAATTATCGCCGCAGAACGACAAGGTTTAGACGCACTCAAAGCCGGCAATGTCGATATCTTCGCGGATCATACTGCCGACGAGGCGGTATTCGTCGACGCGCACGGTCCGGCAGGCAAAGCGCAGGTAGTCAAAAACGTCGCCGACTTCCGGCTCACCAACTACTCCATGGACGACGTGAAATTTGTCCCGCTCTCGGCGAACTCGGGCCTGATCGTTTACAAGATCAGCGAAAAGGGCGTATCGCACGGCAAAGAATTTGCGGCTCAGGCCTACATTTCCTCCATCTGGGCCGAGCAAAGTGGCAAGTGGGTATGCCTCTTCAGCCAGGAAACCGGGGCGCGATAGCTGCGATGTTGCCGGTCCGATCGGAGACAATCGGCCTTTCACTAATTGGCTTTTTGGAGTAGGCTTATGCCGTTTTCACAGGGAGGCTTTCGATGGCACAGAACACTCCGGTTGAGATGGTCCGGCACGCTTCGACGATTTCCGTGGTGTGGGGCGTTTTGCTGATTGTGTTTGGAATGGTCGCGATCGGTGCTCCACTTCTGGCGGCGGTTGCAGTGAACGCGCTGGTTGGGTGGTTGATTATTTTGGCAGGCATCGTTCATTTGATGCTGGCTTTTCGCGTGCATAGCGCGGGCAGCGTGATTTGGAAGCTGCTGGTCAGCGTCGCTTATTTATGTGTCGGCGGATATGCGCTGGTGCATCCGCTACTTGGGGTCGCTTCGCTGACTTTGCTGCTGGCGTCGCTGTTCCTGGTTGAAGGCATTCTGGACATTGTTTTGTTCGTGAAAATGCGTCCGATTCATGGATCGAGTTGGGTTTTGATCGACGGCATCGTTACGCTCCTGCTGGGTTTGCTGATCTATATGCAATGGCCATCGAGTTCGGCCTGGGCGATTGGCACTCTGGTGGGCGTGAGTTTGATCTTCACGGGCGTTGCGCGGGTCGCCATGTCGATGGCGGTGCGCAAGGCAACGGGGGTAATTTCGCCTCCGTCGTCGACGTCGTTGGCGGCTTAGTTCTCAACACAGTCTGACCGAATGTAGCCTGGCGAGTCGCAACTGCAACTCGCCGCTTGGGCAAAATTGTGCGCGGCGAGCTGCAAGTTCTGCTGGCGCACTTTTTGCTTGAATCCGTTTTGCTCGAATTCGTTTTCTTGAATTCGTTTTCTTGAATACCTTTTCTTGACCACTGGGAGGTGGCGAAGTGGGAGGACTGATCCCGCTGGGGGATGCGTCGCGACGGCCTGCGCGGATTCCTGTGGTTACGGGAATCATTATCCTGGTGAACGTTGTTGTGTTCTTGATGGAACTCACGCGGGGCGATGGGTTCGTGATGCAGTGGTCGGCGATTCCGGCGCAGATCACTTCCGGACATCGCTGGATCACGATTCTGACGGCGATGTTCATGCACGCCAGCTGGTCGCACATCATTGGAAACATGATTTTTTTGTGGGCCTTCAGTCCTGAGATTGAAGATGCGATGGGGCGCGGCAGATACCTGATTTTTTATCTGCTGGGCGGACTGGTGGCGATGCTGGCGCAGGTGCTGGCCAATCCGCATTCTGCGGTGCCGAATCTCGGCGCCAGCGGGGCGATCGCGGCGGTGATGGGAGCTTTTATCGTGACGTATCCGCGGGACCGTATACGCTCGCTGCTGTTTATCTTCATTTTTTTCCGCGTCACATTTATTCCGGCGGCGCTGCTGATCGGGTTCTGGTTCCTCACCCAGCTTTTCAATGCCGGCCAGGTGGCGCAAGCGCAGACGGGCGGCGTGGCCTATCTCGCGCACATCGGTGGCTTCATCTTCGGGGCTGCAACGGCGCGCCTGTTCGAGCGAGCGAACCGGAATGGTGTTGTTTCCAGGGTTTGACGCGACCGAGGTTGTTGAAACCGATTAAAATAAAGCGGCAAACCAACGGCGTGCGCTTCTTCGGCAAGGTCAGGGCTGGCTGTGGGCTGCGTTTTGTTGCTACCCCTGCGGCAGCCTGGGCGAGGGTTCCTCCAAATCAATGATTCCAGGGGGTATGTACCTCGCCTCTATGCTCCTCTCGTCCCCGGCAATCCGGGAACCGCATCTTCGCAAATCGCGTAACATCAAATGTAGAGAAGCGATGCACACGCTCGACTCTTGCGGTTTAAACAGTGCAACGCTTCGCGCGCATCGCCCTGATCCTTCGGTCGCAAAAATCCGACCACAGGATGACAACCTGAAAGAAACATTATGGGAAACACATTCAAGACCGCGTTTCTGCTGACCGCGCTCACGCTGCTGCTGATGATGATTGGCCGCGCGTTTGGCGGGCAGAACGGCATGTTCATCGCTTTGGCGATTGCCGTGGTGATGAACTTCGTCTCCTATTTCTTTTCCGACAAGATTGCGCTGGCGATGTACCGGGCGCAGCCGGTGACACGCGAGGAACTGCCGCGCGCCTATGAGATTGTGGAGCGGCTGACGCAGAAGATTGGCATCCCGATGCCGAAGATGTATGTCATTCCGACGGAGTCTCCGAATGCGTTTGCTACGGGACGCAACCCGCAACACGCGTCGGTGGCGGTGACGCACGGAATTCTGGGGCTGCTGAACGACGAGGAAATGGAAGGCGTGCTGGCGCATGAACTGGGACACGTTCGCAACCGCGATATCTTGATCAGCTCGGTGGCGGCAACAATTGCGGGCGCAATCACGATGTTGGCCAGCATGGGCCGTTGGGCGATGATTTTTGGCGGCGGGGGCGGCGGCGACCGCGAAGAGCGCGGCGGCGGGGGAGGCATTGCGGCGCTGATCATGCTGATTCTGGCTCCGATAGCGGCAACGCTCATTCAGTTGGCGGTGTCCCGTTCGCGCGAGTATCAGGCGGATGCTTCGGGGGCGCACTACACGGGCAATCCGTATGCGCTGGCGAGCGCGCTGCAGAAGCTGGACGCTTACTCGCGGCGCGTGCCGATGCAGGCGACGCCGTCGACGGCACACTTGTTTATCATTCAGCCTCTGCTGGGGATTAGTTTTGGGAATCTGTTTTCGACGCATCCTCCGATTGCCAAGCGTATTGAGCGCCTGACGGGACGTCCGGCGGAGTTCACGCAGTAGGGCGGCGCGCCGTGAGCTTTTCCGTGATGCAAGATTTGGTGTGGCGCCGTTCTGAGTTCGTGATGGGGCCGGCAAAAGCAGGTTCCTCACCCGCGCTTCGCACGTGTTCGGAATGACATCGCTTTATGTATGGCCTGGCTAACATCTTTGTGTATGGCGCGGCTAACGTCTGTCTTATGACATTGGTAACCGATCGTCTCTTCCGCTGAATAGTAGAATTCTTTCAATGTCTCCTGAAGCGGCAATCGCCATATCCCACAAAGCAAGCGAGCTTGAGAAAGCGCTGCGCCGCGTGATTCGCGGCAAGGATGACGTCGTCCGGCTGGCGCTGGTAAGCATTTTCGCGCGCGGACATCTGCTGATTGAAGGCGTGCCGGGTGTGGGCAAAACCACTCTGGGGCAGGCATTGGCGCGGGCCGTCGATTGCACGTTTCAGCGCGTGCAGTTTACCAGCGACATGCTGCCCTCCGACGTGCTGGGCATTTCCATATATTCCGCGCTGGAGCAGGAGTTTGAGTTCAAGCGCGGGCCGGTGTTCACCAACGTGTTGCTGGCGGATGAGATCAATCGCACCACGCCGAAGACCCAGTCGGCGCTGCTGGAGGCGATGAATGAAGGGCAGGTAACCGTGGATTCGCATTCGTACGCATTGCCGCAACCGTTCCTGGTGATCGCGACGCAGAATCCCGTGGAGCATCATGGGACGTATCCGCTGCCGGAGTCGCAACTGGACCGGTTTTTGATGCGGGTGAGGATGGGATATCCGGATGCCGCGGCGGAGCGGGAAATTTTGCGGGCAGAAGCGGGCGCGGATCGGCTACATGATATGCGGCCGGTGTTGAGTGGCGCGGATGTGCTCGAGATGCAGGATGCGGTGAGGCATATTCGCGTCGATGAGTCGTTGGTTTCATACGCGCTGGAGATTGTGAAGCGAACGCGCGAGTCGGAATATTTGTTGCTGGGAGTTTCGCCACGCGGGGCGCAGGCTTTGTATCGGGCGGCGCAGGCGATGGCGTTTTTGGATGGACGGGGATTCTGCACTCCGCAGGATTTCAAGTCGCTGGCGGTGCCGGTATTTGCTCATCGCGTGGGGATAAATGGCGGGTATGCTTCGACGGCTAAGAAGTCCGAGCAAAGCGACCAGGTGCTGAAAGAGATTGTGGAGAGCGTGAGCGTGCCGGTGTAGGCGGTGGTCAGTCAATATTAATAGTGGCCAATTCCTTCCCCCGGCCTACTTTGATTCGCCAGCGGATATAATTCTTCCGTCATGTCCTTCCTGCGTTTCCTCATGCTGCTTTCGATTGCCTGCTGGATTGGCGGGCTGATCTTCTTTGCTTTTGTGCTGGCGCCGACTGCCTTCAATATTCCTGCCGTGCTGCCGAATACGCATCTTGCGGGCAACGTTGTCGGGCGGACTTTGAGCAAGCTGCACTGGCTTGGGATTTTTTCTGGAATCGTTTATCTGATCAGCTCCCTGCTCTACAGCCGATTGACCGATGGCACGGCGCATGTGTTTGCGCTGCGGCATGTGCTTTTGTGTTTGATGCTGGCACTTACAGTGATTTCGCAGTTCGGGATTATTCCGCGGATGGATGTATTGCGGGCGTCTTTAGGGGATGTGAATGCTGCGCCGGTCGATAATCCTGAGCGGGTGCAATTTGATGCTCTGCACGTCTGGTCTACGCGGGTGGAGGGGACGGTGCTCCTAGTGGGGTTGGTGGTGGTCTATTTGACGGCGACGACGTTTTGATTTCTTTCTTTGCGCCTTTCCCCGCGATGATTAATCAGGCCCCGGGCAGTTCGTAGGGCGTCATCCCGAGCGCAGCCGTTCTCTCCAGGCGGAGCGAGGGATCTCGCGCGGTGCTGTCACTTCTGAGTTCGTGCATCCTGAGATCGCTCCGCGCGCTGGTGAAAAACGCGCGCGCTCGGGATGACCCGCTCGACTCCCCTCGTTCCTCGGGTCGCTCAGGGCAGGCTCGGGCGGCGGTCGCCACGTGCCGCTATCCCGAATGTCGGATGTGCATTACGTCGCCGTCTTGCACGATGTAGTCTTTGCCTTCGAGACGGAGAGTACCTTTGGCACGGGCGTTGGCTTCGGAGCCGGCTTCGAGAAGCTGGTCCCAGCGGATGGTTTCGGCGCGGATGAAATGTTTTTCGAGATCGGAGTGAATCGCCCCAGCGGCTTCCTGCGCGCGCGAATTCGCCGGAACCTGCCAGGCGCGGCACTCGTCTTCTCCGGCGGTGAAAAAAGAAATGACACCGAGCAGGCGATACGTCGTGCGAATGAGGCGGGTGAGACCGCTTTCTGTGAGGCCGTAACTCGAAAGAAATTCGGCGGCATCGGCGTCGCTCATCTCTGAAAGCTCGGCCTCGACCTTTCCGCAGATGGCTGTGGCTGCGGCATTGGGGCGCGCGGCGATTTCCGTAAGCTTATATTTGCTCACGGCTTCTTCCAGTTCTTTTCCCAGCTCAGTCGATTCTCCGATGTTGAGAACGTAGAGGATCGGCTTCTCACTTAAGAACATGAAGCCCTTGATGCGCTTCTTGTCTTCCGGCGTCATCTGCATTTCGCGCAGGGGCTTTTCGGATTCGAGCTGAGTTTTGGCTTTCTTCAGCAGCTCGAATTCTTTTTCCAGTTCGGCGGTCTTCATCTTCTTTAAGTCTTTTTCGAGGCGTTCGAGGCGTTTCTCAACCTGACCGAGATCGCTGATCATCAGATCGAATTCGACGTTCCTGATGTCGCGCAAGGGATCGATTTCGCCGACATGCGGAATCGCCGGATCGTCGAAGGCGCGGACGACATGGGCAAGCGCGTCGACGTTGCGAAGGTGCGCGGCGTAGTTGGTGTCTTTAAGAGCTTCCTGGCCGATGGCGCCGACGTCGACGTATTCGACGGAAGTATGCGTGAGCTTCTTCGGGTTGTAGAGAGCCGCGAGCCGGTCAAGGCGATCGTCGGGAACCTTGGCGACTCCGATGTGGGCTTCGCGCGGGTTCGAGCGCGCCTGCTCGGAAAGGTGGGCTTTGGTGAGAATGGTAAATAGAGATGTTTTGCCTACCTGCGGCAGGCCGATGATGCCGGTTTTCATAAAGAAGCTGCTGGCTTCTAGCTCCTAGCTGTTAGCTTTGCGGATTTGGGGTTTGCGTTTGGGCGGAGGCTTACGGTGTGCTTCTGCCTGCGTTGGATGACCTTTCAGGATAAATGATTTGGTGACGATTGCCCAAGCGCTCCGCGGGACACCTTGTCGCCGAATACGGGTACGATAGAAAACGCGCGCTTTCGGGAGGACGCCCGCGAAGGAACTGAGAAATCCCGGATGGAACTGATATCATCCTCGCCATCCTTAACATGAGCCCGATTGTCATCAGCATATTGCTTGGTCTGACTGCGGCCGCCGCCAATGTGTTTGGCGGGGCGATTATCGTTCAGCGGAATTGGGAGCGGCGGTACTTGCGATATTTTGTTGCGCTGGGCGCAGGATTCATGCTGGCTACGTCTGTGGTCGAGATGATTCCGGAGAGCTTTGAGATGCGGGGACGGAGCGCGGCTTTTCTGATTTTGCTGGGCTATCTGATCATTCATTTTTTTGAGCACACCGTTACGCCGCATTTCCACTTTGGCGAGGAGACTCACGCCGATGAGTTCATGCACTCGCATCGTGGGTTTTCTGTGCTGCTGGGGCTGATCATTCATACATTTTTCGATGGGATCGCGATTGCTTCCGGATTCCTGGTTTCGAATGCACTGGGATGGTTAATTTTTCTCGCGGTATTTCTGCACAAAATTCCTGAGGGATTTACGGTGAGTTCGGTGATGCTGGTGAGCGGGCGCAGCCGGGGAACGGCATGGGGAGCGTCGGCAATGTTGGGAGCGGCTACGCTGGCGGGGGTTTTGGTGATGGCTTTGTTTCGGCATCATGTGAGCGCAGGCCTGCCGCTGGCGGCCGGTGTCACAATCTATGTGGCGGCTACGGACCTGGTGCCGGAAGTGAATAAAGAGCCATCGATAATGATGGCGCTGCTGGTGTTTGTAGGGACGGGAGTGTTCTTTGTACTGGAGAAGGTGCTGCACGCACCGTAGGAAAGTTTCAGGGAGCCGAATGATGCCCCCCGGAACCCGCACTCTGATTCGCTACGCCTTATGTAGAGGCAGCGGCAACATCCTCTTCAGCGATCCCGGCGGCGAAACAATCGGCGTAGGCAGGCCGGCAGAAGATCAGCGGAGAGGGAGGCTTTGACTCCGCGGACGAGTAGGACGAGTCGCTGCGCGACTTACTCTTCTCATGCAAAGCGCAGTGGAGATCAGTCCACGGTGTGTTTGGCCGTGTATCCGTCGCGGGCTACGACTTCGATTTTCTGCTCTTTGCCCTTCTGATCTTTTACTTTTAGCTGGCCGCCATCGGGAGCGATCACCTGTACTTTCAGCTTGCGGTAGGTGCCGTCGAGTTTGGTATTGGTAGGGTGATAAGCGAGCGAGTACTGATTGCGGATATCGTTGCCGATGTCCTGGAAATCCTCGCCGTATTCGGCTTCGAAGCGGGGGAAATAGGCGCGGCCGCCGGTTATGGCGGCGAAGGTGCGCATCTCGTTGTCGGCCTGCAGATAATCCATCTGGCCGACGGGAATGCCCATGCCGTGCGGTGCGGCGCGGCCCCTGGCTTCGTACATTTCGCGAATGATCCATCCTACGCTGATCGGAAAGATGGTCACATCTTTTGTGTCTTTGATCTTCTTGGTAATAGTGTCGAGCGTGATTTTGCTGAAGGTATCGACGCCGGTGCTGACGAGGATGATGTACTTCTTCCCTTCGACGCGGTCGAGACGGTCGAGAGTGTCGTAGAGAGCGTCGAATTCGTTGGTTTCAGAAAAGCCGGGGATGCGAAGCTGGTTCAGGGCTCCGAAAACTGCCCGCTTGTCCTGGGTGAAGTCGACGAGGATGTGCGGCTGCATGTCGTAATAGGAGACCGCGACCCAATCCTGCTTTTGCAGCGTGCTGGCAAAGGCGTAGGAGGCCTGCAGCGCCTGGATCATGAACCCGTAATTCGTCGCGCCGTATTCGATGAGCAGGACGGCGGTGATGGGGGCTTTGGTCACGTTAAAGTCGCTGATCTGCTGCTGAGATCCATCTTCGAAGAGGCGGAAGTTTTCTCTCTTAAGTCCGGGAACGAACTGGCCGGTCTTAGTGGTGACCATCACGTCAACATTAACCAGCGGGACGTTCACTTTGATCGAATAGTCGGGCATGCCTTCGACCTTCTTTGGCGTGACCGGAGGTGGTGGCGGCGGAGGGGTTTCTGGATTTTTCCTGGGAATCGCGTAAGGACCGATGTCTCCGGTGGGTCCGCCGGCGTCGTCAGGGGCGTCTTGTTTGGGCTTGCCGCTGTCCTGGCTTTGGCCCTGGGACTGATCGGGCGACGATGTGGTTGGATTCTGAGCGAGGGATGGGATCGCAAAAAGTAACGTAGCCGAGAGCGCTATTACCAACGTGCGGAAGGTGTTAAGAGGTGAACGTCCGCTCGAGAGCATCAGTCTGACAACCATAAAAACCTCTGGGAACGATTGGAATAAAGACGTTTGGAGACAAAATCCCTTGTGCTAGTATAGACGCAAGGATTCGCGATTGGGATGTTTTGCCTGGCTCCCAGTAATTTCCCCTCCTGGCAACGACTTACAATCGGACGAAATCTAATCGAGTATATGGTGGGGCTCAGTTAGACCATCCGAGCGTTTTGTCCATGAAAAAATTGGTTTCTGCGCTGTTCGCCTCTCTGCTGTCTTTTCTGTCTTTTTCCTTCGCCCAAACGGCTGCAACCGGTGCCCAAGCCCCGAAGACCATTCCGGTAAGCCAGATTCATGGCGGCATGCATGGGGTCGCTTATACCGTATTCGAGGGCGTGAAGCCCGAGGCGATGGAAGTGGAAGTTCTGGGAGTGCTGCATAACGTGAATGGGCCGAAGGGGGACGTGATTCTGGTGCGGCTGCACGGGCAGAAGGTGGAGTACACCGGCGTGGTCGCAGGCATGAGCGGCAGCCCGGTTTATATCGACGGAAAGCTGGCAGGAGCGCTGGCGTTTCGCATCGGTGAATTTTCTAAAGAGCCGATTGGGGGCGTAACTCCGATTGCCGACATGCTGGAGATTAATGCGCTGGACAATTCTCCGGGCGAGGAGAGCGCGGCGGTAAAACCTTCTGTGAATATGGCTGCGGGAAAGACTTCGTCGCCGGGGATTTCTACTTTGCCGGTATCCGGCGCGGACGTCGCAGGATTTGCAAATTATTTGAAGCCGATTGAGACACCGCTGGTGTTTAACGGATTCTCTGAGCAGGCGATTCAGCTTTTTTCGGGGCAGCTCGGCGCGGCGGGGATTGTTCCCGTGATGGGCGCGGGATCGGTGAGCGACGACAAACAGCCGGAGCCGGTTGAGGCGGGTTCGGCGATCAGCGCGATTCTGGTGCGCGGCGATATGGATATCGCTGCAACCTGCACCGTGACCTATGTCGATCCGCAGCACCTGCTGGCATGCGGACATCCCTTATTGCAGTTTGGGTCGGTCGACTTGCCGATGAATAAAGCGGAAGTGCTGGCCACGCTGCCTTCGCCGCTCAACGCTTTCAAGATTGTGAACACGACCGAGGCGGTGGGAACTTTTGTGCAGGACCGTCACACGGGGATTATGGGCGTGTTCGATAAGCAGCCGGATATGATTCCGGTGACTTTGAACATTCACAGCGGGACTGGAGTGAAGCAGTTTCACTATGAAGTGTTGAATAATCCGAAGCTGACTCCGGTGGCATTGATGGTTACGGTTTTCAACGCGCTGCATGGCGTGAATGAGTTTGGCGAGGAAACTACTTACCGGCTCGCCGGCAGCATTGGCGTAAAGGGTTTTCCGGAAGTGACCATGCGCAACATGTTTTCGGCAGCGGAGAATTCGCAGCCGGCGGCGATGCAGGCAGCTTTGTCTTTGGGCGAGCGATTCAGCCGAATTTATGACAATCCATATGCCGCTCCGGAAATTGCGGGAGTGCATCTGGATTTCGATCTGGTCCGCGAACGGCGCTGGGCACGGCTGGAGAGCGCTCGCACCGATGTGACGGAAGCACGGCCCGGCGATGAAATTATGCTGGAGACGGTGCTGGCCCCTTATCGCGGAGAGCGTATTGTGCAGCAGATTCCGGTGAAGATTCCGACTTCGGCGAGCAAAGGGACGCTGCGCATTCTGGTGAGCGACGGCGACACGCTGGACCATCTCGGGCACGGCGGCGCGGCTCTTGGACATAAGCTCGATCTGGCTTCGACCATCGCGCTGCTCAACAAAGAACATTCGAACAATCGCGTTTATGTTTCGCTGCTGGAGGCCGATCCGGAGGCGCGCGTGGCTGACAAGGTGATGCCGACCCTGCCGATCTCGATCATGAATGTGATGGATGGGATGCGCGGCAATCAGGAAATGGTGGTCAGCGGCGAATCGAATGTGGATGAGACGGCAACGGCTCCGCTGGATTATGTGGTGAGCGGGGCGGAGTTGCTAACGGTTACCGTGAAGTAGCTTGTGTGGCGCGGGCACTCCTGCCCGCGGAAGCTGACCAAGCTCACAACCGATAGTTCCATCCCAGAGCCTTACCCCGCAGATCTTCCGCAGATGCGAATACCGCCGATTTCTACCTCGCTACAGGTGATCTCCTGTTAGATTTCGGGGGCGGGAGTGCCCACGCTATATTAATTGCCAATCAGAACAACAGGAATCCGGGATTATCCATGTGGCGGAAGCCGCCGGTGGCTATGGCGGCCAGCACCATGAGCGATGTGTTGTAGCCGACGTGGGCGAGGAAGCTGGAGGCTACCGATTTGGTGACCGCCCGCACCGTTGTGAGAATGACTCCTACCAGGAAGATTACCAGCACCGCGCCCCAGGCGTAGCCGTACTGGACGGCGTGTATCAGGCCGAAGGGCAGCGCGGTAAATAGGATTGCCCAGAAGACTCCGATGCGGCGGGCCAGCACGGGATACAGGAATCCGCGGAAGAAAAGTTCTTCCATCAACGGGCCGAAAGTGATGGCGAAGATGGCGGTGAGATAGGCGTCCGTGGGCCGGGCGAAGAATTGATCGAAAGGAGTGCTCTTGGGCATGGGCAAAAAGCGGCTCAGAAAGTCGAGCGTGAGCATGAGAACTCCAATGCTGAGGTAGTTCAGCGCGGCCTTGCCGGGCCAATGCCAGCGGATGGCGTCTCCGAAGCGCGCATGATATTTGCCTTCGACCAGAAGAATCATGTAGAGCGCGACCGCGATGTACGTGCCGAACTCTGCAAACAACGCCAGAGCGGGCTTTTGGGCGACTTCAATCCAGGATGCGTGGCGGAAGATAAAGTGGCGGGCGGTCATTACGACGGCTAGCTGGGCCAGAAAAAGAGTGAGCAGGGTCAGGGCGGCGATTTGCAGCACGTCCCAGCCGGACCAGACAGGATTTTCGCCGGACTTAGGCGTGGGCGTAGGGTTGGGAAACAGTTCGACCGGGGTCGGGAGCGGCGGCTGCGGCTCGCTGTTTGGCGGCTCTGGTTCGAATTGCGGATTGGCGGGTGAGGACAAGAAAATCCCTTCTCTACGCGCTGCGCTTGCCGTTGCCGGCGAAATATCCCGCCAGCGCCTGGCCCGTATACGACTTCTTCACCCTCGCCACCTGCTCGGGCGTGCCTTGCGCTACGATGCGGCCACCTTCTTCGCCGCCTTCGGGGCCCAGGTCGATAATCCAGTCGGCGTTGCGGATCACGTCGAGGTTGTGCTCGATGATGATGATCGAATTGCCGAGATCGGTCAAACGATGGAGGACGTCGAGAAGTTTCTTTACGTCGTCGAAGTGCAGGCCGGTGGTGGGCTCGTCGAGCAGGTAAAGCGTTTTGCCGGTCTGGCGCTTGCTCAGCTCGCGAGCCAGCTTGATACGTTGTGCCTCGCCGCCGGAGAGCGTGACTGCCGATTGCCCGAGGTGGATATAGCCGAGGCCGACATCGACCAGGGTTTGCAGCTTTTGCTTGATTTGCGGAATATTTTCGAGAATCGGCAGCGCGTCGGAGACCGGCATTTCCAGCAGGTCGGCGATGGAGTGGCCGTTGTATTTCACTGCCAGGGTTTCGCGGTTGTAGCGGCGCCCGCCGCAGACTTCGCAGAGCACGTAGACATCGGGCAGAAAGTTCATTTCGATGCGGCGCTGGCCCTCGCCCTGGCAGGCCTCGCAGCGGCCGCCACTGACGTTGAAGGAAAAGCGCCCAGCTTTGTAGCCGCGCTCGCGCGACTCGGGCAGCATAGCGTAAATGTCGCGGATCGCGGTAAAGACGCCGGTATAAGTCGCGGGATTCGAGCGTGGCGTGCGGCCGATGGGCGATTGATCGATGCGGACGATTTTGTCGATGTTCTCTGCGCCGACGATGGATTTGTGGTCCCCGGCTTTTTCGCGCGAGCGGTAAAGCTGGCGGGCCAGGGCACGGTAAAGGATGTCGTTGACTAACGTGGATTTGCCGGAGCCGGAAACACCGGTCACGACCGTCATAACGCCCAGCGGGAAGGTTACGTCGAGATTTTTGAGATTGTTTTCTTTCGCGCCGAGGATGGTGATCGCTGCGCCGTTGGTTTGGCGCCGTTCTGCGAGCATGTCGATTTGCACTTTGCCGGAGATGTAGGCCCCGGTGAGCGAATTAGGCTCACGCATGATTTCCACAGGCGTGCCGTGGGCGACCAGTCCGCCCCCGTGGCGACCTGCGCCGGGGCCGAGATCGATGACGTAGTCGGCGCGGCGGATGGTCTCTTCGTCGTGCTCGACCACGAGCACCGTGTTTCCCAGGTCTCGCAGATTTTCGAGAGCGTTCAGCAGGCGGCCGTTGTCGCGGTGGTGCAGGCCAATGGAAGGCTCATCGAGAACGTAGAGAACACCGCGAAGTTTGGAGCCGATCTGCGTGGCCAGGCGGATGCGCTGGCCTTCGCCGCCGGAGAGAGTTGCGGCTGAGCGGTCGAGCGAAATGTAATTCAGTCCCACAGCGGAGAGAAATTGCAGGCGCTCGACGATTTCGTGCATGACGCGTCCGGCGATTTGCTCTTCCCTGCCCGCCAGTTTGATGCTTCGCGCGACTTCCAGCGCTTTGGAGATCGGCAGCGCGGTGAAGTCTGCGATCGACATGCCGTTCACCTTTACGGCTAGACTTTCCGCCCTCAGGCGTTTGCCCTGGCACATCGGACAGTCAGTTGCCGACATGTGGTCCATGAGCCAGTCGCGGTAGCCCTCGGAGGTGGACTCTTCCAGATTCTGCTTGAGGTATCCGAAGATGCCGCGGAAACCGGTCTTTCCCCGGCCTGATTCACCATTGAGCAGAAGATCCTGAATCTTGTCGGGGAATTTTTCGAAGGGCATGTTGAGATCGATGCCGTGCGCATGGGCCGCAATCTGTAAGGCGTGAATCAAGCCTTGCGATGCTGAACCGGGACCGAGACCGCCATCGAGCAGCGGTTTCGACCAATCGGTGATCACCTTCGCGGGATCGAAATCGTACCGGCTGCCGAGGCCGTGGCATTCGGGACAGGCTCCGTACATGCTATTGAAGGAGAATGAGCGCGGCTCAAGTTGCGGGACGCTGATGCCGCAATCGGGGCAGGCGAGCTTTTCCGAATACAGAGTTTCGTCGCCGCCGACTACCGCAACCTGCACCAAACCTCCGGCTAACTTCATCGCCAAGCCTACGGACATTTCGAGTCGATGCTCAATTCCCGGCTTCACCAGCAGACGATCGATCACTACTTCGATGGTGTGGTTTTTCCGCTTGTCGAGATTGAGATCGTCGTAAAGGTTGACGAGTTCACCGTCGACGCGGGCTCGGGTGTAGCCGTGCTTGAGCAGCGTCTCCATTTCTTTCTTGAATTCGCCTTTGCGCCCGCGGACTATCGGCGCTAAAACCATTACGCGGTTCTCGGGGGCCAGGGCCATTACGCGCTGCACGATCTGCTCGGCGGATTGGCGGCTGATTGGCCGCCCGCACCTGGGGCAATGCGGGACGCCGATGGAAGCGAACAACAGGCGAAGATAATCGTAGATTTCAGTGATCGTGCCTACGGTCGAGCGCGGGCTGCGGCTGGTGGTCTTCTGCTCGATTGAGATGGATGGGCTAAGTCCATCAATTGAATCGACATCCGGGCGCTCCATCTGGTCCAGAAACTGGCGGGCGTAGGTGGATAAAGTCTCGACGTAGCGGCGCTGGCCTTCGGCGTAGATGGTATCGAAGGCGAGCGAGGATTTGCCTGAGCCGCTCAAGCCGGTCACTACCGTGAGCGTGTTGCGGGGGATCTCAACGTCGATGTTCTTGAGATTGTGCTGGCGCGCCCCGCGCACTGAGATTTTAGTAATAGCCATTTAGGAACTGGTCGAGAAACTTGGCTCGGTTGGCCTTCCGTAATGTCGACACGGTTACAGAGTTGTTCGAGAGTGGAAGTGCGCAGCTCTACTCCGTATCTTAATTGTCAATAGCGGCGGGCGTCAACGCAGGTAGATTGAAGAAGCCGCATATACGAAAGTCGGCCTGCCGGCATCTGATACTGCAGTTTAGGGACGGTTGATTGTGATTTCGTTCTTCATGCCTTTCGTTCTCTGCTTCACGGTGGTCGTCTCGGTTGGAATTGGCGTGCTCGCGGCCTATGTGGCCGTGTTCGGCATTCTCGAGGCTTGCGGCCGGGCTTCACGGCCGGCTGCGAAGAATGCGCGTCCGCGGCTGGTTCTGGTTGCTACACAGGGCTCGGCCAGCGGGGATTAGAGACTTGTCGCCTTTCGTTGACTGTCCCATCTTCCCTTCGTAAGATGAAGTCGCCCTCATAAACGGGCGTCTTTTCCATCTCGTCTGAAATCGATCGAACCCATTGTGATCGACCAGATCATTTCCCACTACCGCGTCGCGGAAAAGCTTGGCGGCGGAGGCATGGGCGTTGTCTATAAGGCCGAAGACACCGAACTCGGCCGCTTTGTTGCTCTCAAGTTTCTTCCCGATGAAATGTCGCGCGATCCGCAGGCGCTGGAGCGATTCCGGCGGGAGGCGCGGGCGGCGTCGGCGCTGAACCATCCCAATATCTGCACGATTTATGAGATTGGCAAGCACGGCGAGCAGTGGTTCATCGCCATGGAGTTTGTGGACGGCGCAACGCTCAAGCACCTGATCGCCGGAAAGCCAATCGATAACGAGACCATGCTTTCGCTGGCGATTGAGATTGCCGACGGGCTGGATGCTGCGCATTCGCAGGGGATTGTTCATCGCGACATCAAGCCGGCGAATATTTTTGTGACCAAGCGCGGGCACGCCAAGTTGCTGGATTTCGGCTTGGCGAAAGTGGCGAGCGCTTCTGTTTCTTCCAGCCAGATCGCGTCGGCGAATACGATGACGGCCGTCGACGATCAGCATTTGACGAGTCCGGGATCGACGCTGGGAACGATTGGGTATATGTCTCCGGAGCAGGCAAGAGCAAAAGAACTCGATGCGCGCAGCGATTTGTTTTCGTTCGGCGCGGTGCTCTACGAGATGGCGACCGGGACGCTGCCGTTTCGGGGCGGGAGTTCGGCGGAGATTTTCAAGGCGATACTGGATGCGGGCCCTCCGCCAGCGGTGCGGCTGAATCCGGATTTGCCGGCGGATTTGCAGCGCATCATCGACAAAGCTCTGGAGAAAGACCGCAACCTGCGCTATCAGACCGCCGCCGACATGCGAACCGATCTGGCGCGGCTCAAACGCGACTACGATTCGGGGCGTTCTTCGGGAATGGCTGCGGCTGCCGGTTCTTCGGCGAGTTCGGTACCCGCTGCGGCGGCGCCTGCCCAGGGTTGGTTTAGAACTTTGGCGATTGGCGCGGCCGCGATTTTTCTGATCGCAGTTGCCGCAGGTTGGTACTTTCTGCGCGATCGATCAGATAGCGGCAAAATCAATTCCATCGCGGTGTTGCCATTTGTCAATGCAACCGCCGACCCCAGTAACGACTATCTGAGCGACGGCTTGACCGAGAGCCTGATCGGTTCCCTTTCGCAACTTCCCAACCTCAAGGTGATGGCGCGCAGCACGGTTTTCAAATTCAAAGGCAAAGAAGATGACCCGCAGCAGATTGGCAAGAGTTTGCAGGTGAGCGCCGTGCTTACCGGACGGATCACGCAACGTGGCGACGAATTGGGCGTGGACGCCGACCTGGTAAACACCGCGGACGGAACGGAAATTTGGGGTTCGCATTATTCGCGCAAGCTGGCGGATGTGACGCAGGTGCAGGGCGATATTGCGCATGATTTATCGAGCCGGCTGCGAATTCATATGAGCGGTGAAGGGCAGCAAAAACTGAGCCAGGTTGGAACGAAGAATCCCGAAGCCTACAGGTTGTATCTTGAAGGCCGTCAGCTCTGGTATGGACGCACAGCCGAAGGCCTGAAAAAGAGCATCGATTTATACCAGCAAGCGATTGCCGCCGACCCGAATTATGCGCTCGCTTACAGTGGTCTCGCCGACACTTACAACGTCATTGCCAGCTACGATCCTCGTTACACTTTCCGCGAGACCTTTGCCCTGTCCGACGAGGCCAGCAAGAAGGCCCTCCAACTCGATGACTCCCTTTCGGAAGCCCACAACGCCAGAGCTTGCGCGCTGGCTTCGGCGCTCAAGTGGAACGACGCCGAGGCGGAGTACAAACGCGCTCTGGAACTCAATCCCAATAACGCAGCCGCTCACTATTTCTATGGATTCGCGTTTCTCGCTCCCGAGAAGCGCTACGACGAGGCGCTCGAACAATTTCAGATCGCTCTCTCGCTCGACCCGCTTTCTCCGGTCATCAACATGAATTATGCAGTCACACTGATGATGGCCCAGCGTTTTCCGGTGGCGCAGGCGCAGTTTAACAAGCTCATCGAGAGCAATCCATCCTTTACTCCGCCGCACCACTATCTTTCGGAGTTATATGCGATGACGGGGCATTGGGGAGAGGCAATCGCGGAGCAACAGAAAACAGGGGTTGGTCTGGGCACTTTTACGCCGGATGCGCAGGGTTACAACAAACTCTCACTTGGGCTTTTTGCGCAGTATGACCAGATGGTCTCCGCATTGGCGCTCAGCTACGCGATTCTCAACGACCGGGACAGAGCATTCGAGTATCTTGAGAAGGCCTATCAGATTCAGGACAGCGATCTGATTCTGTCGCTCCGATTTCCCGCGTTCGATCCCATTCGATCCGATCCGCGATATGCCGACCTGATGCGGAGATTGGGATTGCCGCAATAAACCTGAGGATCGGCTCAGAACATCTCTAGTGAACCTGCTTCAGAGTGATCGACACCAGATTGTGCACCCATCGGGCAGGGCGTTTATCCTCGGGAACAATCAACTGAAACGGGCCGTTCTTGCCGAGTCGCTGGCCGTCGCGGGTGTCGGCGACGATCGCTTGAGAGTCGCGGAATCCGGAATCGACTTCGGCCAGCGAGAGAACGACAGCGTATCCATCGGAGCCGGTGGCGATCAGATAGCTGGTCATGGCTTCTCCGCGCAGATCTTTGCCGGTCGGCGCGTTGATCCTGGCCAGCAAAAGTTGCGAGCGGAACTCCGGAGTAGGTTTCCTCCGCGTCGGCGTGACTGTTGTGGACTGTGATGGTGATGTGGGGCAGGGCGTGAAAATCGGCGGGCGAAAGCGAAAATGATTTGTGGTCGCCTGTGACCACCAGCGGCCCCTCACCGTGGTCTGCCGGTCCCGCTTGAGCCGCGGGGGGCACTTGCGCCGCTTCTTGTGCGCGAAGTGACATGCACGCGAAGAGCATCGCGCAGAGAAACACAGTTTTCATATTTCGGTTGTGCATGGTGGAAGCATAGCGCGGAAGTGGATCAGCGTCAGCCTATTCCGACTGAACTTCGATCGCTTCTGAAACGGTCACCGCTCGTCCGGCTCGCTCACCGACCTCGATTTTCCGTCCGCGTTTTAGATAAGCCGCAATTACGCTGGGCTGCGACCACTCCAGATCCCAACCGTTTTCGATGGCGAGGAGCGTGTAGGAGCCGGGGATGACGCCGCGCAGGGTGAAGCTTCCATCGAGGTCGCTCTGGTCGCGGCGGAAGAGATCGCGGTTGTTCTCAGGATTGGCGGGAACGAGAACGACCATGGCTCCGCCGAAAGCTTGGCCGGCTTTCTTCACGGCGCCTTCGACGTTGATGCTGCCGCCGACCAAGGTAACGGAGACGGTTAGAGAGGAACCCGGCGTCACGGTCAGGGTGTGGCCGGTCACCTGAGAGCCGTCGACGGTCATGTGCGCGACAGAATAGGGTGCAGGGCCGCGGACGACGATCTCGTAGGGGCCGGGGGATATTTGTTGGTACTCGACTTCGCCTTTAGGGTCGAGCATGCGCGTTCCCGGCGAGTTTCGGTTGCCGGAGCGAAGGCCTACGGCCAAGTTCTGCGGGAGCGAGGCTTCTCCTTGCACTTGCGCCGAGATTTTTACCGTGCTCAGAGCTTCGGCGTGAGTGGTGTCGATCTCTTGCCCATCGCGGCTGAGGTCGACTCCATTCATCTGAAGCGCCGTCTCCTGGCCGTTGAGATTGATGTTGTAGCGGCCCGCCGGGACGCCGGTGACTTCGAGCAATCCGCGGGAAAGCATGCGCTCTCCGCTGGATGTAACGGCCAGGGAGCTATCGAAAACCGGCTGCTGGAAGTTGGGATGGGCGAATCCATGCTCGCGATCGCCAGAGACGTGGAAGAGCAGACGGAGAGCGGGGACGGGATTCAGATGAATGTCAACTTCCAAGTGGTCGCCGCCGCGAATTGGAATGGGCGTTGCGTCGTCCGAATCGGTTACGTCGGCGTAGAAAGTTAAGGGATAAGCGACGTCGAGCGAGCGATCGGCCGCGCTGGGTTCCTGACTGGGGCGCTGGTTTTCGCCGCGCGAACTGGGATGAATGGCATACCACGGCGCGGCACTCGCCGAAACGAAATAAGTTCCGGGGCGCAGGGAGGTAATCTCGTAAGCGCCTTGATCGTCGGTGACTGTGCCGCGGATGTGGCGGATCTGATCGACGCCGCTGCTGTGATCGTCGTGATAAAGAGCGATGGTGGCGTGGCGAACCGGCTCACCGGCTTCGTCGAGAACTTTGCCGGCGATCACCGCGTTGGGAGCGATGCGGAGGGTTAGGTTTTCTGTATCGAGGCCGGCTCCGGTTACGATGGCGGTCGAGAATTCTTCGTGCTGATCGTAGGCGGCAGTAATGAATCCTCGCTTCTCGCCCGTCAGCGAATATTTTCCGGCTGGGACGCCGCTGAATTCGAACTTGCCGTTTTCCGACGTAATTACGGATGCAGAATTTGCCGAGTTTTTCGCGTCAGCGATACTGATCCTCGCGAGGGCGAGCGGACTCGACGTGACTTTGTTGATGACGGCGCCGCTGATTTTGTAGCTACCTCCGGACAGGGACGCTTGAGCGGCGCTTGCGGTCTGCGATGGAGCATGGGCTGCCGTCGCGAGAATGCATGCGATTACGATCGCGATGAGTTGGCGGGTTGAGGACTGATGAGTACGCATGCTTAATCGTTGTCGGTGATGAGTTGCAGCTCCACATTGGTTTTCTGGGCGGGCGATAAGTGAATCACCTGGCCCCTGGTCTCGAAAGCCCGCATGGCTTCGGCATCGCGATAAGGCATTTCGGATTGCTGATGATCGAACGCCATCACACGATAGGTGCCGGGGGCCATGTTTTGGGAGGTGAATGTGCCATCGGAACTGAGGGTGAATTCCTGAAATTGTCCCGGGCTGTCGAGCATGGGGATGCAGTAGACATAGGCTCGTGAACCGGGGGTGAAGGTGCTTGGCCCCGGGCCGGTAGCAGTGACTGCTCCGGAGGATGTATCGGTTGCGGGATTTAGCCCGGCCACTTTGCCATCGATTTCCGCGGTGTCGTCGCGCATGGTGATTTCGATGGAGCCGTTCGATCCGGAAGTGACCACGAACGGCTGATGCAGCAAATCGACTCCGCCCATGGTTGCGGACGCAACGTAGCCGCGCGATGTGCTGAGTTGCAGCCAATACCGCCCCGGAGATAGCCCTTCGAGCACCAGCGTGTCATCGTTTTGCCGTGAAGGATCACGAAGATTTCCGGCTCTGTGCGGAGCAAACTCGTCGGCGGAGAGAGCGCTGATTTGAAGATAAGTTCGTGCCCCGCGGAAGGTGTAGGTTCGCTGGCCGTCGCTGAAGCTGCCGGTATCGTTTTGCTGAGTCGAAGTGAACTCCTCTCGCACATTGACGTTGATGGAAGCATCCGGCACGAGCACGAGAACCGGCCCTCCGGCAGTATTTCCGGCGACTGAAAGGTTGAGGAGACCGCTGCGTGAGTTTTGCCCGAAGCTCGAGGCCTCGACCAGATAGTTGCCGTTGGGCAGCGAGCCCTCAATCTTCTGGCGCTGGCGGTTATAGCCGAGCGAATAGCCGGGACTGCGATTGCCGCGAGGCGAGACCGTGAGACCAATTCCGCTGTTGAGTTCCGGATTGGCTACGGAAATACTCACATCGAAGTAGGGCTGGCGAATGACGGAGATATCGGCCTGAACGGTCTGCCCGGCCGTGAGTTGAATTGTATTTGACGAAGCGAAGTCGGTTGCGTTGGGAAAGTAGACCGGCGGATAGCCATAGAGTTGGCCGTTTGGAACTTTAAGCAGAGGATCGTTATCGGGAAATTCCTGCGTCAGGACTTTGTAGGCGCCGGGCTGGAGTTCGGAGAAGCGGAAGTCGCCGCTTGAATTTGCCAGCGTCTGGGAGCGCAGCATCCAGCGAAAGACGCCGTTTTGCACGTCTCTTCGATAGAGATGAACGACAACTCCGGTAGCGGGTTCATTGCCGGAAAGCAGGACGCGTCCGGTGATCAAGGCTTCGGGCTCCAGGTAGAGTGTGAGGCCGACGGTGGCACCCGACTGGCTGCGGCTTCTACCGCGAGGGTCGTCGAGGTAGCCGGGCTTGCTGGCGTTAAGCGAGAAACCGCCGCGGCGAAGCCCATTGAAAATATTCTCGGAAGGCAATGTGAACTCGAAATGCCCCTCGCTGTCGGTGAGGGCTCCGATGCGGTTGCCGGAGCTGACGAGAGCACGCGCAATAGGGGCATGAGTAACGGAGTTGAGGACGGTTCCTTGAACGGTCGCGAGTGAGTTGGCTGTTTGGTCATCCTGAGCAAAGGATGGTTGGGCAAGAATGCAGGCGCAACAAAGCCAGACCAGCAGGACGCTTAGGCTCATCTTGAGTCGGCGGTATGGCACGCCGGTATGGGCATTTCGCATGAAAATCACTGCCGCGTTATGCTCCGTGAAAGATTTCAATTCCTGACTCTGGGGATTTTATTTGACTTCTTTTTGTGACAGCCGTCAATTGCACCGGGGAGCATTCATCCCGAAGACCATCTATGCGCCAGATCTTCCAAACTAAAGATCGCTGCCCGGATGAGGAAACGGGGCGGTATTCTGGGCTTACAGCTCTCGTGTTAGCATTTCGGTAGTCGCCTCTCCCCCGCTGGAGCGCCCATGGGCCGCACACATAACCTAACTTTCCTGTTGCTTTCCACGATGCTGCTCGGCCATCTTTCCGTTGTATGGGCTTCGTCGGCTGAGCCCTCGCCGTGGATTGAGGTTCACTCCACCCACTACACGGTCATCACCGATGCGGGCGAAAAAAAGGGCCACGAAGTGGCGTTGCGCTTCGAGCAGATGCGGGCGGTATTTGGCTCGCTTCTGATGAAAGACCGGCTCAACGAACCGGTGCCGCTGACTATTTTTGCATTCAAAAGCGACAAATCCTATTACCAGGCTGCGCCTTTGCACCAGGGTCAGCCTATCGCCGTGCCGGGATTCTTTGTTGCAGGCGAAGACCAAGACTTCATCGTGCTGAATCTGTTTGAAGAAGAATCGTGGCGGGCGGTGAGCTACGACTATGCGCTGGCGCTTCTGACTTCCAACTATCCGCCGGTGCAGGGATGGTTCGACGAAGGCATGGCGGAGTACTTCAGCTCGATCCGGTTGGACGACAAGAAGTATGACATCGGCGGAGATCCGGAATTGCATCCGCACGTGCGCGAAGACCTGCTAGGAAATCAGAAAGAGGTCACTCCGCCGAAGTCGTTTACCGAACTGTTGAGCGGCCAGGCGTGGCTGGCGCTGCCGGATCTGCTCACGATGAAGCACGAGGCAGCGATTTCTGGCGAGGGGATGCGCGATACGCTCTTCTACGCGCAGTCGTGGATCCTGGTTCACTATCTGCAGCACGAAAAGAAGATGCCGGAGACGGGCACGTATTTCGGCCTGGTTGAGTACCAGCATGTGCCCGTGGAAGAAGCGATTCAAAAGGCGTATGGAATGACGGCGGCCCAGCTCGACCAGGCGGTGAAGGATTATTTTCACTCGCTGACTCCGCTGACCGTGGCGATGGATGCCGCAAAGCGCGGAGGCGCGGCGGGGAACGCGCCACAGGTTTACGAATTTCCCGAACTGGTGAACCCAGCGGACAGCGTGATCACAAACAAAGGCATGCCGGAGGCGGACGCTCGGGCCACCGTGGCGGAAGTCAAGATCAGGATTTCCGACCGGCGCAAAGCAGGACTGCTGGACTTGAAGACGCTGGAGACGATGGTCGATCCGGCGACAGCTGCGAAAATGGCTGCTGCGAAGGAGAGCAGCCGGCAACGCGGCGAAGATGCGCCATTGGTGGCCTCCACGGGAAATGAAATCGCACACCGTGCGCTGGCCTGGGATTCTCTGCAGCACGGAGAATTCGACAAATCGCTCGAGGAGTTGGGAGACGCGGCTGCGCTCAATCAGCGCGATATGTGGGTGCGCTACTATCTCTGCGTGCTGAAGTACCGGATGGCGCAGGCGAAGAAGGTCGAAATCGAGGGCCTTCCCAATATGCTGCAGGATTTGCGCGTGGTTCTGGAGTGGTATCCGGAGCGGGCAGATGCTTACGACATGATGGCGGTTGCGCGCATGGAAGGCGGAGGACAGATCGCGGCGATGCAGGCGGAGCGGGCGGCGATCCAATTGAGTCCACGAGCCCAGCGCTATCAATACCATCTGGCAGAAATTTACGAGTCAGACAAAAAGTGGGACGCGGCGAAAGCGCTGCTGCAAAGGCTGGAAAACAGTGGCGACGCAAAAATTGCCGCCGAGGCTCACGAGCGGCTGGCGCAGCTCACAACCAATCAGAAGTACGGCCTTTCGGAGGCGAGCGCCGCTTCGGACAAGAAACTGTCGGCGCAGAGTTCTCCCTTTGACGTTCTCGAGCAGGATGCCGCCAAGCGGGCAGCGGAGCAGTCAGCGCACCCGGCCACGGCCGACACCCGGCCGTCGAAGTTCTTTCAGGGACGGCTGGTGGGCGTGGATTGCTCGCAATCTCCGGCTGCGGTTTTGACGGTTGCTGCAAACGGAACGGTGCTGAAGCTGCGCACTTCGGACTACAAAGCGCTGCTTCTTATTGGAGCCGACTCGTTTTCTTGCGAGTGGAATAATAGATCGGTGTCGGTGAACTACAAGGCGGGCGGGATTTCCGATGGGGATTTGCTTTCAGTGGAAGTGCGCTAGAGTACCGGGCGGGAAAGCTCTAAACCGCAAGTGAGCTAGGGTGACGCGGAGGCTTTGGGAGGGCCGGTTCTGGCTCCCGGCCGATTTTCCACCCTCAGGTTTCTTCCCATATTGACGCACGGCGCGCGCCGTAGCATAATGGCCGGCACGCTCGCGATCTCCCTGAAATCGGCGAGCAGCGGACGTTTTGAGTTCCCGGTTCTTCCATTTCATTTGATGGTTCAGTTCTAGCTTGCGCACGCAGGAGGTCCGCGATGTTGCCATGCCCTAAAGAATGCAGATATCTGCCGCCGATGCTTATGCTGTTGTGTGCGATCGCTGCGGCCCAGAGTCCTTCCCGCCCGCCACGGCTGCGCCCTCGGATGTCAGTGCCGACCGGTGCTCCCTCCGTTCCTGTTTCGCCGGGCAGTTGGTCGCAGCTGGCAAAGCTTACGCTGAACCAGTTTTCAGAGAGCCTGGGGGAATCTGTCGCGGTTTCCGGCAACACCGTGGTTGCGGGACAGTTCCCGATCCGGTCGAAGCTTGCTTACGTCTATCAGGGGAGCAGCGCGGGGTGGAACAATACGCTGCCGGTAGCGACGCTCGCTTCTCCGCCGTCTCAGCAGCGCTTTAACGCAGTTGTGGCGATCGACGGCGACACCATCGTAATCGGCAGTGCGGCATTTGAAAGCGGCGACGGCTACGTCTATGTTTACGTCAAGCCGGCCGGCGGCTGGACAGATATGTTCCCTACAGCGACGCTTACGCCGTCAGGAACAAACGATGGAAATTTTGGAGGAACGGTTTCGATCAGCGGAGACACGATTGTGGTTGGAGGCACGGAATACAACACGACCGATGACGCCTATGTGTTCGTCAAGCCCGCCGGAGGATGGACGAACATGACCGAGACGGCAAGGCTGACGGCCTCCGATGAGTTAGCGGGCGAAGAATTTTCCGCGACGGTTGCCGTCAGCGGCAATACGATCGCCGTGGGCGCTCCCTCGTTGAATAAAAACCCAGGCAAAGCTTACGTTTTCGTGGAACCTGCCGGTGGATGGACGAATATGACCCAGACGGGAATGCTCAAGGCCTCCGATGCCCTCGGGGATGCGCGAGTAGGGGCTTCGCTTGCGATCGATGGCAACAATATCATCGCCGGAGCGCCGAATCCTGGAAACGCGGTCCCTGGCGCAGCCTACATATTTACGAAGCCCGCGAGCGGATGGCGAAACATGACCCAGACGGCGGAGCTTTCGGCGGCGGATGGAGCGGCGTTCAATTTCTTTGGCGGCTCCGTGTCAATCTCAGGAACCATAGCGATAGTGGGCGCGTCTTTCCGCAGCGCGGCGCCGAATGGAAACCAAGGCGGAATCTATGTATTTCAACAGCCGGCGGGGGGCTGGCAGACCGCTTCCAGCAGTACTGTGCTGACCGCGTCTGACGCGCACCACGACGATGATTTTGGAGCCTCACTCAGCATCAACGGAAACACGGTGGTGGGGGGCTCCGATTATTTACTTCCCAATGCCGCTTATGTGTTCGCTTTGCCTTAACGCCTTTCTGGAGCGGCAGGGCTGACAGAGGGATATCAGGGCCGGTGAATTGAACCTGGAGGGGACAGAATATGAAATCCGAATCGACCAGTAAGCGGCGAGCGCGCAAGGCCACGACTCCTGTCCGATTGCCGGAGTCATTGAACCGGCGCCTGAATGGCTACGCGATGGCCGCAACTGCAGCCGGGGTGGCTGTAATCGCATTGGCGGCGCCGGCCGAAGGGGCGCCGATTTGCAAGACCGTTTCGATCGACCTGCAAACGAGCAACACATTTCCACTGAACCCAGCACAGCAATTCGCGCCCGCGTTCAATGTAGCGCAGAGCCAGTACACGCAGTTTTTCTATACCACCGGAGTGAGCCAGTTTTTCTGGTGGAATCGCGGCTTCTTCGAGCCGAATTCGGCGGGTGCACAAGTGGTACTAGGAGCCAACAATCTTCCCGCAGATTTGGGGTTTGGCGCGGATATCGGTCCCGGCGGAAACTTCGGAAAGCCCGCCTCGTATGGATTGCTGTTCACCTATGGTAGGGGTACGTATGGGCAGGTTCAAGGCGGCGGCACGAAGAGCCAGCATCGCGGAAACATGAGCCTCGTGAAGAGCGGGTATGTTGGTTTTCAGTTTGCGCAATCGGGCGAGGTACATTACGGCTGGGCTCGGATTGCGGTCACGTTCAAACAAGGTGACTTCCTCAAGAACTACTCTTCACTTCACGTCCTGGGCTACGGATATGAATCGACTTCGAACACCGCGATTACGGCTGGGAGTTGCAGCGCGGCAGAAAAGTCCGAACCGGCCAAGCCTGAAACCTCACTTGGATTGCTGGCGCTTGGGAGCGGCGGAATTGCCGAATTGAGGAAGCGCTGAAGCCCGTCTGGGTATTTGGTCTTGCGGATTTCTGCGATGAAACCCTCCCGCGGAAGCGGGAGGGTTAAGTTTGATAAGAATTAAGCGCGGACGACGTTGCCCGCTTGAAAGCCTTTGGGGCCTTTGAGCAGATCGAACTCCACGGTCTCACCCTCGTTCAGCGACCGGTAGCCGTTTTCCTGAATCGCGGAAAAATGTACGAAGACGTCTTCCCCCGTGGAACGCTGGATAAAACCGTATCCCTTCGCCCCGTTGAACCACTTGACTGTTCCCTTCTCTCTCACAGAAAAACTCCTTTCCTTCATTAAGAATTAGTTCCCCGATCTCTTGTTTCGTTGCTTCAAAGAACGAAGCGCCCCCTCAAGAAATCTGGTTGAACCCGGTTGCGTCTCTCTGTGCCGGAGAATCTGCTCCCCAAAGCAAAAGACTCCTCGGCTGGCGGCGCGTAACAGAAAGCGGCGCTATGCTCTGGAGCCCTGGCCCATCGGTGCTGATTTCTACCGCTCTGCTCAAGACATCAACCTGCGAGACGAACTCATGCGCCGGAGTACGAAACCGGTACATGAGCAGAAGATAATAAGGAGTATTAAATCGTTTCGCAAGAAAAATTAGTATTCGCCCTCCAATAATAACCACGGGTCACAGTTGAAGCTTTAACAAGGTTAAAGAAACGGCGGAATCGGGAGCACCTGGGGCGGGGTTACCCAAGGAAGCCGGGGAAATCGCCCGGCTTTGATAGCATGAAACGAACCTAGTGACCAATCAAGTTACAACTACCGCACCTGAGGCTGCGGATACTGTGCCTACGCCGCCCAAGCGGCCCACCGGAGGTAGATCGCCGGGGCTGGCAATCGCGACCGCGAAATATCTGCTGCGCACGGATGTTCATACCTTCGCATTCTCGGTGGCGGCGAATGCGATTTTATCGTTCTTCCCCTTCGTTGTACTGCTCATGACGCTGGTGCGGCGGATTTTCCACTCACAGGTAATGTACGACGTGGTGGTTGAGCTGCTACGCGACTACCTGCCAGCCGGACAGGAATTTGTCATCCGCAATCTGGCGGCAATGTCGAATTCGCGCCATCAGGTGCAGGTGGTGTCACTGGTGATTCTGCTGGTAACTTCCTCGGGGGTGTTCATGCCGCTCGAGGTTGCGCTGAATCGCATCTGGCGATTTCCCAACAACCGCTCGTACTTTGGGAATCAACTGATTTCTCTGGGTCTGGCTTTCGGCTGTGGCGTGCTGGCATTGCTTTCGATTGCCATGACCGCCGGTAATGTCGCGCTGATGGGATTTCTGCTGCGCGGACATGGAAGCGGCTTCATCCGCGTGGTTGGTTTCTTCGGGATGAAGGTGTTTGCCATTGCCGCGAGCATTGCGATTTTCTTCCTGATCTATTGGGTGCTGCCGAATGGCAAGGTTCCGGCGCGGGCCGTGCTTCCGACTGCGATTGTCATAGGATTGATGTCGGAAGCGTTGAAATATGGTTATATTCTTGCGCTGCCCTGGTTGAATTTTGGCGAGGTCTACGGGCCTTTCGCATTATCTGTGACTCTGATGTTCTGGGCGTTTCTTACCGGATTGCTGCTGCTGGCCGGGGCGAACTTGAGCGCCGAAGAACATTTGCGGCAGGGGGTTTAGGGAAAATCGTGGCCTGTCGATTTTTTGCGGCGAGGCGACGCGAGTTACTTGTTCGCCGAGGCGCTCGCTCGAATTCCCCGTGTGCCACCGATTCTTCCGAGAACTGCTTTCAGGACTTCGGGCAGAACATTCACTCCCGGTGACGGCATCAAGGTATTTTTTTCGATATATTCGTCGGCTCCCGCTTCCATCAGCTTTTCCCGGTTCTTCTCGGTGAGGCCACTGAGGACTACAACAGGAATTGACTTCATTTCCGGATCCTGCTTCAGCCTCATGAGAACTTCAGGCCCGCTCATTCTGGGCAAGATCATATCCAGCAGGATGAGGTCGGGCTTATGCTCCTTGGCCATTTTCAGCGCGGACTCGCCGTCGTCGCTGCAAACCACGTCGTAGCCCGCCTCGGTGAGCACACGCGCGTTCTCCTTGAGGATGGTCTTGCTGTCGTCGATTAAAAGAATTTTCATGTGGTCATCCGCCCCTGAGTATTATCGGCGGGAACGGCTTAGAGATTAGAGTGCGGATTTGGGATGAAATAGAAGACGAGTGGATCAGGAATTGTTTAACCGTTCCGATTTTCAGACGAACTGATCGATCGTCACTTTTGGGAAAGCTTGGCTTAATCCACAGACGATCTGTGACATGAGTCACAGAAACATGCGCAGGGTACCGAATAGGCTCACTGCGGTTTCCCAAACCACCGAGCAGACATTCGTTCCGGGAGACGGCCATGTCTGGAAGTTGGTGGCGCCTACTCGCCGCTTTTTTCGTGATCCTTGCCGCCGCGCTGCTGCGCGGGCAGGATACCGCCGTTGATTCACCCCTTCTTTTCGGGGCGGAGTTCTTGCGCGGCGCCTCGCTTGAAGATTCGCTGTGGGTTCCTCCACACGATGGTTCCCAGGAACGGACGCCTGGTCCCATCGCTCGGCCTCATCTTATTCCTCGCTCGGTGGGCTTCCAGCCGATCATGCAGATGGCTGGCATCGTCTTCTCGGGAAAAGTGACGGCCGTGGCCCGAACTTCGGCGGCTGGCGGAAAGCCATCGACGGCGATCACCTTCAAAGTGGGAACGGCGATTCGCGGCACGACCGCCGGCAAAACTTTGACCATCCATGAGTGGGCCGGCTTGTGGGAGCGGGGAGAGCAATACCGGGTTGGGGAGAGCGTCTTTTTGTTTCTGTATTCTCCGAGCAAATTGGGGCTGACCAGCCCTGTCGCCGGCAGTGTGGGAAGATTCGCGATCTGTAAGGGGAAGATATTGCTGGATCCGCAGCACGTTCAACTGCTGGGGCAAGATCCGATTTTGCGGGGCAAAACGACTGTGCCGTATGGCGACTTTGAATTCGCGGTGCGGCGCTCCTTAGAAATGGAGTGAGGAAGGTGAGATTGCCGAGAGAAGTCGCGGTGGGGATTTCGCACCTTTTGCATTGGCTCGCAGCCCTCGCGATGGTCGTGGCCGTTTCGTCCTCTGCCTGGGCGGGCGGTCCCGCATACGTGGCGGGATCGAGTTATTTCAACTCGTCCCTGATGGGCGAGCCGATTACCTGGCAACTGGGGCAGGTGAATTACTACACAGACCAAGGCGACCTCAGCCCGATCTTGCCCAATGCGGCAGCCAATGCGCTGGTGGCGAATTCGTTCAGCCAGTGGACTTCGGTATCAATTGCTGCACTCAACGCAAACGCCGCTGGCCAGCTTGCTGAAGATGTGAATGGCGGCAACATTCAGGTCGACTCGAGCGGCATCGTGACGGCGCCCGCCGATATCACTCCGGAAGCCACCGGAACACCGGTTGGAATTGTCTACGACTACGACGGAACCGTCACGGACGCATTGCTTGGGCAGGGCGCGGGTGACCCCTCGCAATGTTTCTGGAACGCGGCGTACGGAGGTGTCGATAATTTCGGCGCCAGCGCGAATTTCCTGCACGCTCTAGTAGTGATCAACGGGCAGTGCGCTTTGCAGTCGTCGCAGTTAACAGATGTGGAATACCGGCTGGTACGAGTGCTGGGCAGCGTGATCGGGCTGGACTGGTCGCAACTTAATTTGAATGTGATCACCGGTGTTCCGACGCCGACGAGCGCTGACTATGCCGGTTTTCCGGTTATGCATTACACAGATTTGCCGAGTTGCGTGCCGATTACCGTCTGTTATGCAAACCCGTACCAACTTGCTTCGGATGACATGGCCGCGCTATCTCGTCTGTATCCGGCGGCGAGTTCGGCAACGACGGCACGCATTTATGGATCAGTCTATTTCGCTGATCATTCCGGGGCCTTTGGACAGCCGATGCAGGGAGTGAATGTATTCGCACGCTGGATCGATCCTTCCACGGGACTGCCCTCGCATCAGTACGGAGCATCGTCGGTTTCAGGCTTTCTGTTTACGGGCAATGCCGGCAATCCGGTGACTGGCTGGGATGATCCGTCAGGCAATGCTTACAACGAGTTCGGATCGTCGGATCAGGCGGTGGAGGGATTTTTTGATTTGGGAGGATTGCCCATTCCAAACGGAGCGAGCACGGCGCAGTATCAGCTTTCGGTTGAGGCGCTCGATCCGTTGTGGTCGGCGGGGGTTGGGCCTTATGAACCTTCGCAAGTGGCTCCATCCGGGACTTGGGCTCCGATCACCGTGACGGTGAGCGCCGGCGGAGAATTTGAACAAGACATTCTCATGTCGGGAAGTGCGCAGGCAGTGCTGCCGTGGGCGGCGAGCGAGGCCTGGAGTACTCCCGCGCCGATTCTTCCCGCCGGTGACTGGGTCGGCTCCCTCAGCGGATATGGAGACGTGAGTTACTTTTCTCTCACGGCGCAAGCCAACCGGACGTTATCGGTAGAGGTCACCGCCATGGATGAGGCGAGCGGGGCCAGTGAATCGAAAGCGGAACCCGTGATGGGCATGTGGGCGCTGGGAGACCCCTACGGCACGCCCCCGCCAGCGCTTACCACTTCTCCATTTAACTCAGAGACCTTTGGAATGACGCTGCTCAACGCCCAGATTTACGGGACGAGCAATTTCATTATTGGCATCTCCGATCTGCGAGGGGATGGGCGGCCTGACTATCAGTATCACGCGCATGTCCTTTATGGAGACTCGGTAATTCCGGCGCGAATTCCCGTCAGCGGGGGCGCGATCACGTTACAGGGCACAGGCTTCGTGCCAGCACTATCAGTGCAAGTGGGCAGCAACGCAATACCGCTGATGGCAACGAATGCGAGCCAGATTCTAGTAGCGGCTCCCGCGCAAGAGGATGGGCAGCAAACCGTCACGATAACCAACCCGGTCAGCGGAGCATCGTCGGTCATGACGGACGTGCTGACATTCGGCGCGGCGGCCACCGACAGTCTTACGCTGGTGCTGGGAGCGAACCCACCGACTCCGGTGGGCACGCAGACAGTGAATCCAGTCATCGTGAAAGTAGTCGCGTCCGATGGTATTACTCCCGTGAATGGAGCGACTGTAAGGTGGTCCACAACAAACGGCGCCGCTCTCTCGGCATGCGGCGGCGCTTCCACGTGCTCGGTTACCAGCGATGAAACTGGACTGGCTGCCACCTGGGTCACGCCCAGCGCGACGGGGAATGCAACCATTACGGCCACTCTTGCGCCGGCGGTTTACAACCCGGCGCAGGCCGTGACTGCGACCATGGTGGCGACGTCAACCTCTTTGGATATCGGCGTCAACACTACCTATCTTTGGATCGCTCAGGGAGCGTCGGTCAGCGTGCCACTCACGGCGCGGGTCGTAGACCTGGGAGCACCGAAGGGCGGGGTTACGGTAAATTTTTTTTTCGCATACGGCTCGGGTAAGCTGAGCGCTCCTAGCGCGGTCACCAACAGCAGCGGATATGCCACGGTCACACTGACGGTGACAAACTTCACAGCCAACCTGCAAGTCAATGCGTGCGTCGCTCCGGGGAACACGCCTTGCCGCAATATTTATGGGAACGCAGTCGCGCCGGCGATGTTGAATCTGCAGGCGGTCTCCGGAGCGGGGCAAGTGGTTTCGGGATCCGGATTCCAGCCGCTGACAGTGCGGGTCACCGATTCTTCGACGCCGCCGAATCCTGTTCTCGCGGCAAATGTCGTGTTTCAATCGACCGTGCTCCGGCCCGCGGGAAACGATCTGGCCTTGGCGAGTGGCGGGTCCGCACCCGCGGAAAGCGGAATGCCAGTCATTCTCAGTGCAACTCAGAGCACGGCGCCGAGCAATTCCAGCGGCTTGGCCACCTTCACTCCTTCGGTGGGCTCCTTCACCGGGACCCTGGAAGTCGAAATCCAGGTTTCCGCAGGAACGGCCGCCTCGCTGCAAGTGGTAATGGAGAACGTTCCGGAAACCTACATCGGTTTGGTTCATTGGCCGATGCGGCAGAAACTTGAGTCGCCGTCAGTGACAATGGTCAGCTCTGAGACGTTACTTTTGACAAACGCGTTCGCTTCGTCTTATCCGTCGAGAACCCTGCAAATAAAGGACTTCCAATCGGGAACCTGCGAGGCCGCATTGGCGTCTATCTCTCCATACACGTTGTGAAGGGGAAAGCAGCCGTCAATCCGCTATTTTTAATTCAGCAATCGAGCCGGAAAAACCTATAATAGCCCGAGTACACAGGGGATAAGCAGTATGGCAGGGGCAACGACACTGGGGGAACTGGCGAGCGCGATCGGGGCGCGGGCGGAAGAGGCGGCCATCGTCGCGGAGCTGAAGGCTGGGTCGGAAGAGGCGTATGCGTGGCTGATAGGCGAGTTCCAGCGTCCGGTGTACGGGTTGGTGTATCGCATGGTGAGCGATCCGGCCGATGCTGCCGATACGACGCAAGAGGTTTTTCTGAAGGTATTTCGCGGGATGAAGCACTTTCATGGCGAGTCGAGCCTCAAGACCTGGATTTACCGCATCGCGCTGCACGAAGCGGCAAACCGGAAGAGATGGTGGTTCCGGCATAAGGCGCAGGAGACTTCGATCGAACCGAGCGAATCGGATGGAATTGCGGGTCCGGATGAAGCGATGCGGAATGCGCTCACCGATCACAACGATTCTCCGTTCGATAATGTCGCGCATCGGGAGTTGCGGCAGCGAGTCGATGCCGAGTTGCGGCATTTGCCGGAGCCATACCGGACCACGCTGATTTTGCGCGATCTGGAAGATATGTCGTATGAAGAGATCGCCGAAGTGCTGCAAATCTCGCTGGGGACGGTGAAGTCGCGATTAACGCGCGGGCGGCAGGCGTTAAAGGAACGGCTCGCGCCCTACATCCGCGAGATTGGCGGCGAACTCGATTTGAGCGAACCTGCCGACGAAAAGAGTTTAGGCCCGCAGATTGCTGGGCGGAGTAGAAGGGCCGAGGTAACGCCATGAAGTATGTGGCCACGGGTTGGATGGGAAATTCGACGATGCGATGCGAGCACGCAAAGCGATTGTTGTCTCCTTATCTGGACGGTGCTGTCACCGGGACTGAGATGCAGGCTTTGCAGCAGCATCTGCAGTTGTGCTCCGCCTGCGCGCAGGAATACCGTGGGTTGCGGCAGACGCAGCAATTGTTGGCCAGCGTGGCGCGAATCAATGAGCCTGCAGACCTTGGGCTGAAGCTGCGTTTGGCGATCTCGCGCGAGGCCGCGGTTTCCAGGCAGGGCCGCTATGAGGGGTTTCGTGTACGGCTGGAAGATGCTTTGAAGGCGTTCATGGTTCCGGCGACTGCGGGCCTGGTTTGTGCACTGCTGATTTTCGGCATCGTTACAGCGATCCTTGCCATGCCGGGGCCATTGCAGGCGAACAATGAAGATGTGCCGCTGGTTCTGAATACAGGGCCGGAATTGCAGGAGAGCGCTTTCGGCACCACCCTAAACTCGATCGATTCGGACTCGCTGGTCATTGAAGCTTATGTCGACCCGAACGGCCGCGTGCAGGATTACAAGATTCTTTCCGATCCGGGCGAGTCGCAAAAGCTTCTTCCTGAAGTGAAGAGAATGTTAATTTTCACGACTTTCCGTCCAGCAATGTCGATGGGGCACCCTATTTCCTCGCGTGCGGTGTTGTCGTTCTCGAAAATCAGTGTTCGCGGCTAACCTGTCGAATCTGTTGTACTTCCCGGCAATCTCACAAACCGGCCCACGGTGATCTTTGGTGGTAATAAGGTATCTCTTCTAGGACGATTACCTTCGATTGCTCTGCTCATCGGCACACCATAGGGTGCGAGGGGTATGGTCAGACCTTTGCGCGAGGCATAGCCTAATTTAAGCAAAGGCGATTAGGCGTATGGCGCGGCGGGTTTTTGTCGCTGAATCTTGCTCGAACCAGAAAGGCGGCGTGTGGTTCGCATATTTCTAGTCGAGGACAACGCATTGATGCGAGGGCAGTTGCGTGCCGTGCTCGAAAGGCATGGGGACTGGAAAGTGGTCGGCGAAGCCGAGGACGGTCGCCTGGCGATTGAACGATGGAATGAACACGCGCCCAGCCTGACTGTGATGGATTTTCGATTGCCCGGCATGAACGGCCTGGAGGCCGGAAAAAGCATATCGATGCAACATCCGGAGTCGCCGATTTTGATGGTGACCATTGACCCTTCGCCGCAGTTGGAGGAAGAAGCGAAGAAAGCCGGCATAAAAGGCCTGGTTCAGAAGGGCGACGCGAAATCACTTCTGAAGGCCATCGAGACATTACTTCGCGGCGAAACGTATTTTCACCAGCGGCTGGCATCAGCCTAGCTATCTCGCGTCCGATCCACAATTAAGAGTTCAACGGTGCTGCGTTGGGATCGGTGGTCCCTTGCAACGGCTTTCCCTGCCCAAAACATTGCGAAAACTCCAAATGCGCGTAGAATGGCCCCGGCTTTTCTAAAGCCAAAAGGAGATTCCCAATGAAGACTTTGGGGCTGATGTTGGGAACTTGTTTATTGGCCGGCTGCGCGATCGCAGCCGCGCAAGATACGGCAATGGGTCCGCCTAAGGTTTTGTCTGTCACTCGCGAGTGGACCAAACCTGGGCATAACGGAACTCCACACGAAAAAACCGAAAGCGCGTTTGTACAAGCCATGGCGCGAGCCAAATGGCCGACTCACTATCTGGCGGTGGAATCGGTGAGCGGCAAACCGCGAGCGCTCTTTCTCACCGGCTACGACTCGTTCGGCGCGTGGGAGAAGGATGTTCAGGCGGTAGAGAAAAACGCGGCGCTCTCCGCTGCCCTCGATAAAGCGAATGCGGGCGATGGCGACCTGCTGACGGAAACCGACCAGGCCGCTCTGATACTGCGTCCGGAGCTGAGCTTGCGCACGAACATTGACATACCGCACATGCGCTACTTCGAAATTTCGCACTACCACGTGAAGCCGGGGCACGAGCAGGATTTCGAAGCTCTGGTGAAGCTCTACCAGAAAGGATGCGAGAACCTGCCGGAATTTCACTGGGCCATGTATCAGGCCGTTTACGGCGCGGAAGATGGCACCTATATTCTGTTCAACCCGATGAAGTCGGCGGCGGAAATCGATCACGGCTTCAGCCAGATGAAAGCCTTCTCCGACGCGCTGGGCGAAGATGGGATGAAGAAACTGAGCGACCTGACGGCGGCGGCGATCGATTCGAGCACAACCAATCTGTTCCTGTTCAATCCGCGCATGAGCTACGCGTCAGAGGATTGGATCAAAGCCGATCCGGATTTCTGGAAGCCGAAGATGTCGACGGCCGATACGAAGAAGCCAGCGGCGAAAGCGGCGGAGAAGCCTGCCGGGCAATAGGTTCGGTTAGCCGTCAGGCTGCCCGATATCGCCAAGATGTCGTTGTTTGTGAGATGTAAGTCGGGACGTTCGAGGTTCGAACGTCCCGGCGTAGTCTGGGCTACGCCATAAGCGAGCGCTATGAGTGACTTAGCGGCGCTGGCGGTAATGCCTGCCCCTTCGGTCATTGACGCGTTGTGTAAGTTCGTCCTACTCTCTCAGTTGTTGTCTTTTATTAGAAGGCATTCATGTGGTTCCGCAGAGTCCCCGCTTTCCGCCGTCCGCAGAGCCCGAAATCCGCCATAAGATTCGCAGTATCTTTGCTGCTCATTTGTGCACTGGGGGCGACCATAAGCTGCAGCTCCGCGCCCACGTCAAATCCTGAACCCACGCCACCTTCAGACCCTTCTCCGCCGTCTCAGCCTTCACCGCCTCCGCCGTCTCCACCCCCGGCTCCACCGCCCTCGCAGCCTCCGCCGACGGCACCGACGCCGCTGCCGCTTGGGACGGTCTCGACCGCAGGGAACTCCACTTACACATGCCCCGCCGGTTGGTATTCTTACGACGATGGCGCGGCCAATATGACTTGCCTCAATGCAACGATCAGTTGCCCGAATGCCGAGGACATCGGCCTGACCTTCGGCTGGCTCAATCCGGCGGGGATTATTGCGAATGTAGCGGCGGCGAAAGGCGTTATCGTCTTGTTCAACGGGGGCGGCGGCGGTCCGCTGCCCGGCAACTTCGATTACGCCGATAACTATTTCAATGCGGGTTACGAGGTGGTGCAGATAGCTTGGGCGGCAAATCAGGATTGGGAGCAGACTTACTTCGACTTCTCACAAGGCGACATCGCCAACATTCAGAACGCGGCCTGCCGACCGGCAACTTTTCTGAACTACATCTATACGAATAGCGCTTACTTCCCTGCCGTTCAGGGCACGAACTCGAAAGCTGCGATGTGCGCGCAGGGATTGAGCGCGGGATCGGCGGCGATTGCCTATTCATTGGTTTACTACGGAGCTTCCGACTGGCTCGACAATGTCGAACTGGTTTCCGGGCCGGTGCTCAGCGATCTGGAACAGGGATGCGAATATCCCAACGCCAGTCCGGTAGCGGTGTGCGGGCAAACCAATTGCAGCGGCGCGCAATGCGGCTGCCAGCTTGGCGGCGGATCGACGTGGACGCTGGGTCCCACCTATATTCAGGGCGCGGCGAATTCTGTCTCGACGTGGACGAATGCCACCAACCCGGCTTGTGCGGCCACGACGTCTACAGCGACGATGAACGGCGTCTGGCTGGCGGAAAGCATCGTCGATCAATCGACGGGAGCGACCGGCACGGGAGCGACGCCGAACTATAACTATCCGCACACTTCGATGTCAGGCTGGCTTTGCCGCAGTGTCGCCAACACGGTTGGATACAACTGTGCCGCCAACAACAACGATAACGGAAACTATTGCCCCAATAATTCCAGCCCGCAAGGGCAGATCTTTTACGCTAACTTTGGCCCGGACAATTTGCCCTCGCCGAACTATGCGGTGTACGCGGTCGATAACTGCCAGCACGCGGAGGGCGTTGAAGAGGGCAATGTGCCGGGGTATCAGGCGACGGTTTTCAACGGAACAATCACCGGCCTGGATGCAGTAAGCGACGATATGGCCGGCTACACGAACGGCACGCAGACGATAGCCGCACAGTGCGTGCGCAATCACTAGCGAGAAATCGCGGATGTAAAGCGCGCCGAGAATTAATCGTTCGCGGCCTTATCGGTGATTTCGAGGCCGCGATCGATGATGGCAAAGGCCTCGCCCAGTTGCTGCTCGTTGATGCAGAGCGGAGGATTGGTAAAGAACGTGTGCCAGCGGACGAAAGTGTAAAGCCCTTGTTCGCGGAAAAAGCGCCCGAGCGCGACCATTTCTTCGGATGTGCCGTTGAATGGGGCCATGGGCTGGCGTGTTTTGCGGTTGCGAATGAGTTCGACGATTCCGAAGAGACCGATCGACCGAACCGCTCCTACCGACGGATGTTTCGCTTGCAGATCGGCGAGAAGCTGTTTCATGATTACGCCCATTTTGCGCGCGTTCTCGATGAGATGGTCTTCCTCATAAACGCGAATGGTGGCCAGCGCGGCCGCGCATCCCATGGGATGGCTGTTGTAAGTGAGGCCTCCGTAAAAAACTTTGTCGCTGAAATGCTGCGCGATGTGACGGCGCATGCCGACCGCTCCGAGCGGGAGATAGCTCGAAGTTAATCCCTTCGCCATACAGAGAAGATCGGGAACAACCTTCCAGTGATCGACGGCGAACCACTCGCCGGTGCGCCCGAAGCCGGACATGACTTCGTCGGCGATCATGACGATGCCGTATTTGTCGCAAAGCGTGCGCACACCTTCGAGATATCCGGCGGGTGGAACGAGTACGCCGTTGGTGCCGGTGATCGGCTCAAGGATGAACGCGGCAATCGTTTGCGGGCCTTCGAGCTGAATAGTCTCTTCGATCATGGCGAGAGACGATTCGGCAGATTCCCATCCGCGCTCGATGCCGTGATAAGGATCAAGGACATGGACAACACCGGGAATGCCCGGTTCCGCAGCCCATCTGCGGGGATCGCCGGTCAGCGAGATCGCGCCGGCGGTCGCACCGTGATACGAGCGATAGCGGGCAAGGATTTTGTGGCGTCCAGTAAAGAAGCGCGCAAGCTTGATGGCGTTTTCGTTGGCGTCGGCTCCGCCGTTAGTGAAAAAGAAAGCATCGATGTCGCCGGGAGCGATTTCCGCAAGCTTCGCGCCGAGGCGCGCGCGCGGTTCGGTCGCCATGAACGGATTGGCATAGGCGAGCGTCTCAGCCTGTTCTTTTATTGCTTGGATGACGCGCTCGTCGCCGTGTCCGATGTTGACGGACATAAGCTGGCTGTTGAAGTCGATGAA